>Ga0208666_1000877_pt1 | contig 13760 bp, 21 predicted proteins | sample 5B_taG_FD_184078 | JGI IMG/M metagenome (GOLD analysis project Ga0208666, IMG submission 184078) | Marine viral communities from the Subarctic Pacific Ocean - 5B_ETSP_OMZ_AT15132_CsCl metaG (SPAdes) (version 2) | ecosystem: Environmental > Aquatic > Marine > Oceanic | place: Pacific Ocean...
TTTAACCCTTAGCAGCCTTGCTGCATGGGGTTTTAGGGGCCAAGCACAACCTATTGGAGTTGTGACATTTAACCCTTAGAAGCATTCTATTTGTATTTTTTTTTCTTATCTACCACTTCTCTGCCTAGTCCTACCTCTTCTGGATTGTTTGGATCCCATAGGGTACGGGTATTCTTTCTATTCATAACATAGCCACATCTAAAACATTTCCATGATTTATGTTTTGCCTCCCCCCCCCTACTCTGACCACACTTAGGACATTTGATCAGTACAAACTTCTTCTCGTTCAATCTAGGATCAATTCTCCGCAATCTAAACACACCCATCCTTCGCCATCACATACCTGAACTGCATGCTTACACATCTGTACCCTCTATTGCATCTTTCTCTACCTGTAAACGTTTCTTCATTTGCATTACTCGATATACGTCTGTTAAGTATCTCTCTGCCCTTTTAGCCGCAGCAGATAGATCAGTGAAACTATTACCTACTTCTACGTGATGCTCTATTAATTCCTGAAGTTCCATCTCCATCAACTCATGTAAAAATCTACGATCAAACTTTTCCCACATCTGGTGGAACTCTTCCTTTCTTACCATAGTTCCCCCTGGGGGGAGATAGAGTGTTTCATGAGCTTAAACAATTCATTGTAAAAGAACGTGTGCAGATCTCCTGCACCACCATGCCCTATCTCTAACATATTAATCCGACTCCTGCTTATTAAGATAGTCCTGCCTTACCTGATCCTTTAATGACTCAAATAATTTATCTTCATCTACTACAGGTTCCTTAAGTACTTTCCTAGGTGTAGGTTTCATTGGAGGCTGTTTAACTGGCGGAGCTTTAGGTGGTGATGACTTACCATCTATTTCCTCTGTAGCTGCCATTAACGCCTCTCTAAACAGTATCTTTGCACGTCTTAGCTCCCATTTGTATGCTTCCATAGCTTTCTCAGTATCCATTGCTGTTTCATGTGGTAGAGTAAACGTAGTCTCTATATCTGCTCTAACTGATTCATACTGACGCTTGGCTTGTTTTGTACCGCCAAGTTTGATCGTAATGTCTTTAATCATTCCATCTCCATGTATCTTCTAATATGCCATGCCTGTAATGCATGCTTTCCTACCCAAGATTCATACTCGGTTATTTCTTCTAAGCTCATTTTTTTCATTTCTTCTTTTGTTTTGAATTTCATAATAACTCCTTTACTAAGTTCTTGTATTCTCTTATTTGTTTTATCATCTTATCTGATGCTCTGTCTATCCTACACTTCCTACAATACTTGTGATGTCCCTGTGTAGGAGTATCTAACCTAACTATCTTTCCTTCCTTCTTACAAGGCAAACAATTGCTATAAGGCATCAGTCCTCCATAATTATTACAGATCCCTGAAAACAAGTATTGATATCTACAACACCATGCTTTCTCTTAACTGTACAGTGCCTACACCTACCTTCTATTGCTCTATCCAACTCAGGCAATACATCACCACAGTCTGAACAATACTCTATCTTTGCATGTAAATTAGCGTGAAACTCCATCAGTTGTCACCCGCCCAATCTCCAATGTCATCTGAACGAATCTTACGCTTCTTTCTTACGTCTGGATCTGTAGGTTCAAACACCCTATCCTTATTCTGTATCTGTCTTCTTACTCTTACTATTGTAGATTTATCTGGTGATATGGTAAGTAACTCCCACAACACATCTAAGAAAATATATCTGTCTACACTATCCTTGAGATCAGTCTTAAGAAAGTTCTCTTTCATTATCTCATAATACAATAGCTTGTCACTGTTCCTGGTTGCAGGTAAGTCTCTAAGAAATCTGATCACAATGTCTTTGACCTTATCAAATTCCTTGATTGTTCTGTCTTCGTCTTTGGGGTTCGATTGATTTAAGCCCATGCTTATCTATTAAAAGTAGTCTATATATACTTGATGGGTCTTATCTTTGCACTAACTCTAATAGCTTTTTGGTGCTTATAGATCTCTTGCCTAAAGCTAATTTTGTAACTATGTTTTGAGATATTGTCATTTGTTTTTCTATCACGGGATAAACTTCTTTAGTACCAATCAGTGGACTACTTACTTCCACTAAATCTCCTAGCTGAACCCACTCTCCATTTGTTATTTGTATATTGTAAGTGATAGTCGGTGTCTTAAAGTTTTGAACTATTATGTAAGCAAACTCTCTCATTCTATTTAAATTGTTAGAATCAAAGCTAAAACTCTTAGAAAAAAGACCATGCTTACTTATTGAGGGTTCATCTTCAAGAGTAACGTTTTTACTAACGTCATCTTTAGAAAATACTGTAACGCTGTTAATTATTGTTGATGAGTCTATCTGCCCTACTAAACCATCTCCAACTACGTTTGATTCGTTTGGACCTATTTTCAAGACTGGCTCATTACGCTTATCAAACCTGTTTGGTGCGAAGAATTCCATTTTTTTACCTTTTCTTATTGCATAATAAAACTGAACGAATGGTAATGGATCTGACATGTAAGCGTCTTTACCTGAAGTAGAAGATATGAATGCAGGAGTATCTGTAGGATTAAAACTCATCAACTCAAATAATTTATTTAAAAAAGAACCCCGTGTCTGCACTCCATAGATGTTAAAATCTGGACGTAACTTTCCTTGATCTTCAGTAATCAAATATTTAGTTGTTTCATTTAAAAGTGATATGTCTATGCCTTTATAATCGCAAATATCTTTAGCAACAAAATACATGTCTTGACTTCCATAGTCTCTCCATTGTATATTAGTTGAAGTAGACGTTGACAGATCTGATACTAAATCCATAGCTGTAATAAAGGTCTCTTTCAGACTAGGCCTTATTACTTTAATTTTACCGTGAAAATCATTAGGCAATACTATTGGCTCTGCTCCTTGTGTTGTGCCTTCTTCTACGGTAATCATCTTATTAGCGTATGCATCTGATAAACCAAAGTTAATGTTTATCACACTACCAATACTCAAAGACTCTAGTGTCTGTCTATTTTCAAAACTTAAAGTCGCTACTCGTGACGAATTTACTTTATGCTTGAAATCTAAAGAAGTAATGCCTGATACTTCTATACCGTCTATTGTTACTCTTATATTATATAATTCGTTAACGTATTGATTAACACCATAGTTTGTTGGCACTTCACACCTCTTCTCCAATTACAAAGAACGATGCTGATACTATTTGATGTTGTAAATTAACAGGATCCCTGTTGACCGTAAATGACTCCAACTTTAACCTATACTTTACCCATGTTGTAAAAGTACTATCATGATGTTGGTAGATAGCATAGTTGTATGAGTTGTTAAGTAATCTGTATATTTTTGTAAAACCTGTCGAATCTATTATTCTTATGTTGATACTCATCTTTGGTAAACCGTGACTTGTGTGCACGGCACCTGGAGGGTATCGCCTTTCTCCTAATGGCATTACTGCATTAATTCCTCCTGATCTTGTTAAAGATGCACTTTCAATAGCTATGTTGCCTGAATCACCTAGTGCGTTTAGATCCAAGCTTGTAACATCTCTAAATACTGTTCTCATGTTAGCTGCGGCCCCACCCACACCCGCTAGATTATCTGTGACATCTACTGATATATTAGCCGTACCTGCTATATTAGCGGCTACTGAAATGGTTGGTTGTGTTGTAAATATCGTTGCACTTGTGTTAGTTTCACCCACAGGCAATTCTTCGTTCAAATATATTGAGTGTGTGCCACTAACTGTCTCTATCTTTTGAATAGTATACACGCCGTCATTAGAACTACTTTCCACCGTGATCGTATCTCCTGGACCAAACCCTGCTGCTATGAAATCTATAGCTGTGCTCTCTATCTCATCTGCACCTGAGTTCTTAGTAAATGTGATGTTGCTAGACCCTGTTACTGAACATAGACCACCCCATTTATATCCTGGAGAACCATTGTTAGAATCTACACAAAGGCGCTTACATATCGTACTAGTATCTAATGTACCACTTACATCTATTGTACCATCATTGTCTGAATCTGCTGCCAATAATTGATATACTTCCTCTGATGCTGATGCGCTTGATTTAGTTGAACAATGTATAATATCTATTTGTTTAAAGAATTGTTCTGTGTCTGGCGCTGAGCTATCACTCCGTGCAGCATTGCCAAAAGCATTGCTTGTGTCATGTTTCAAATACTTTGCTGAACCTGGTGACACTGTAGCTTTGACATACCTATAATGTGAAAAAGTAACATCAGTGTCTTTGATCGGAGTTGCATTGTCATCTCTAAACGAAGCTAAACCATATATGGTAAACACTGCATCATTAAACGCTGCGGTATTACATCTCATAAATACTTTTTTACTCTCGTTAAGTAAAGGCACGTTGTTTATGTCAGTACATCCTTGAGTAAGAATTTGACTCGATTGAGGTTCACCAAGCCATTTGAAATTTTTAATAAAAGCATCTGCACCACTTGCTGTTGAATTTGCGGCTGAAAATATCACTGCTGAATCTTTATCTAATGCTACATTTGCGCTCTCACCTATTGATCTTGAAGAGGTTATTCTTGGCACTGGCAATGGTTGTTCGACTACTACTACTGGTTTTGGGCCATCATCTAAAACATAAGCTGTTGAATCTGGGTCTGTATGTCTCCCTGCTTGTTTGATTGAAGTTCTAAATCCTGTTGAACTGTCTACAAAAAAGAATTGTGGATAGTATGAACCTGCCGTTGTATATCTAAATGATAAGGTATGCTCATTAACGGAAGTGTCTAATTCAATTATATCAAAGTTTGATAAATCAACATTAATATCATCTGTAATGTGATCATTTGTTGTGCTAGTCCAGAATATGCCTATCTTGTCAAATTTAAGACCTGTGACTCTACTAGACCGCACCGTAATTGATACTTTCTCACCCACATCTACTTTACGCACTATTACATATTTATCGCCACTATCCCAATTATTAGCTCCACCGCCACTCATAGTAGCTGTGGCTGTGCTTTGTGTCACTGCACTTATAGTTCCTGAACCTGCTGTGGAACCTGTCCTATCAGTTAAGTTGTAAAGTGTATCTCCGACCTCAACACCATTAGATACAAAGTTACCTCGTAACCAAGGCTCTGTTGCTGTAGATGTATCTGTAAGTGAAGCTGCACCTGAACCTGATGTTGCCTTACCGATAATAATCCAACTACAACTACACGAATGGCTAAAATTACTTGCATCAGGATCTTCTGCTGTGTATGGATCATATCGTGTAACTGTCAATGTGTTGCCTTTAGTAGAACCTGAAGCTCCTGTGTTATTGTTGTCCTCCGCAAAAAATATTAGTTTATTGTCTGTACCTGCTACACTAGTACTACCTGGAAAGAATAAAGTGCCTGAAGCTGGATTTAAATCAAAGAAATTATCATACACGTCCTTGTTTGTATCTGTTATAGCTATACCAAAGTTTGGACTGGATGATCCTGTGTTATATGCTGGTGTACCGCTTGCATTGTGAACTGCAACGTATCTTACAAGGTCTTTTTCTTTGGGTTGCTCGATCAATGAAATATCACAGTTTCTAAAATCTTCTCGTGGTACTGCTTGTATGTTTGGTTTAGATGGTGCGTCATCTTGGTAATGTACTTCAACATATGGTTTGTTAGCTGCTGCTGAATCATCTACATTGTAAACTCTAGCAAAAGTGTTTGCCGTATCTAAATCTGTAGGATCCAGTGGAAACCCTATTATGTCTACAGTTACGCCCCAATCAAACCCTACGGTCTTTGCACTCGATGGCCCTGCAATTCTTGTATCTTGTAACGTAAAAGCATTCCAACCTGTAGTAAGTGATTGAAATCCTAATATTCCTGCTGTTCCGCTACCAAAATCTGTAGTTGTATCCACATCGCCAGTACTTATTGCTCCAGAAGCCGCCCAATCTGTTGAGCCGTCTGATGTCTTCCAAGTAACTGCGTCATAATCTATAGCACTTGGACTTCTAATTATAGGCCTCCAAGCTATTCGGTGATTACTACCAGATCCACCAAAGTTTTTTACTTTAAACTTTAACACTACTTTGTCTATTGTGCCGTTTGCGTCAGGTATAATCTCACCTGATGCCGTAGCTTTTGGACCGTCTGGAAGTGTTATTCTAAACATTGTATGCAAAAACTTGTCTCCACTAGGCGATACGCCTGGTGCACCTTTACCAAATGCTAACTCTGTGCCTGTTTCTCCACCTGAAGTCCATATATTGCCCAAACCACCATCAACTACATCGTCTCCGCTTGTACCGTCATTATCAAAATCACCTTCATATAATGATCTTGCACCTGTAACAAGCGTAGTTGCATCTACATGAGAACTCTCTGACGGATCATACAATACAAATCTTGTCATTAGTCACCTCCTATTCCTGGAATAATACCAACTACTCTTTGTAAGGGCTCTATAACTGCTTCTGCTCCTGACGCAATACCTGCAAAAACTGCAATAGTATCACGACCTACTTGATTTACAGTTTGAAAAGCCCCTCCGATAGCATCAATTTGTTCCTTAAGACTTTTAGTAATTTCTTCTTGCCTTGTAAATAAGAAATATAAAATTCCAAAGACTGCAATCACAGTAAATATCGGAGCTAAAAGAGCTAACCAACTTAAACCAAGATTTTTATTTACAATTATAGATTTTCCTTTTGCGTCATTTTCTCTTATTTGTTGAGTTGTAAATATGGCTGATGTAATTGTTCCTATTTTCTGAAGTGCAATTATTGTCTCAAGTGGACCTGTTGCAAGTTCAATAAAACCTATATATCTGTTAAATTCGTCTGCTTGTTCTCTAGTAAATTTACCCGTTTCAACCATAGCCGCTGAGAACTTACGTGCACCTCCAGTTACTTGATTCAAACCGCTTGTTAATCCTTCCAAAGCTACAATTGTAGTTAGCAAATCTGCTTGTGCTTTTTTAGTTTTATCGCCTAAATCTTCAATGTCCTCGCCAGTCTCTTTAAGTGTTTTAGACATTCCCTCATCTGAAGCTTGCAATACTACTGCTACTGTATAATCGCTATCTGCCATACTGTGCTATCGTCTCCTTGTGCATCTTATCCATCTCTGCCACTCGTTCTTGGTTTACCTTGTTAGCCACTGACATCTTTTGCGAAGTTATACTGTTTACTTGCGCCATCAAAGTGCTGCGATCATAATCATCTAAACTTGATACTAAAATACTTACCTCATCATAATTTAACTTAGGCTCATCTAACATCTTTTCTAACATACCTATGTACATAGGAAGTGATTTTTTGTTAGCCATAGCCAATGTTGCTTGTTCGTTTTCTGAAAGACTTTTGCCTTCCATCATTTTGTTTATTACTGCTCTGTATGTCGGTGCTTCTTTAACTAGCTCAGTTTTTAAATTGTAAAATCTATCTTCAAATTCCATCCACTCTTCTGTAGACAATCTTCTTAGGATCACTACAGGAGTTTGTTCTTTTTTCCAAGGTAAGTACTTCCTCCAGCCTGTGGGCTTGTGGAGGTGGGCTAAGCTCGGAAGTTCAAATGTCCTACGTTCCCAGTACTCTTCTTGAACTTGAGCGATATCCACTATGGGCTGATTGATTTGCCCTCTGACCTTGACCATGTTTTACCTTAGAAATCGCCTGATATTGCATACTTACTGTAATTAGTGTAATCTCCTGCCCCATAGAATTGAATGGTTACTGTCTCTGTTACTTCTGTTCCTGCTGTGTAACCTGCTGTTCGTGTCATTATTCTACCGTTTGTAAGTGCTATGGATCCGTTAGTTCCAAAGTCTAACCTTACTAATGGCACTGAAGTTCCTGTAACCATTTTATCATAGAATGTTTCGTCTTTAGCTGTGCTTGTTATCTCAAGAGTAATTACACTCTCACCTCGTGCTACTTCATTATTTTGTAATAATATATCTGACGCTGTTCCTCTCCCGTCGCCTACACCTGCTAAAGGTATATGTTGATTGTCAATAGTTAATTTTACTGTCTTAACAAAAGGCCAATCTGCCAATACACTGTCTGTTTGATAAATAGTTGTACCGCTTTTATATACTCCTTTAAGTAAATCTAATGGCCTTCCTGATACTATTGTACCTGCTGCATCATCTGCAAAAGTCCATCCCGTGTCGTTGTCAATCAAAGTATTTATTTTTGCAATAGTATTATTAGCATCAAGAGTTAAGTCATATACTCCTGCCGTACCAAAATTAGAATCAAGCCCCCCTGCTGCTGTATATCCTATAATAAATCTTTCACCTACCTCCACGTAACTGTTAGTTGGTCCTGTTATAGACACTCCGTTTGTTGAAGCGTCAAGTGCATACTTTACACCGACATCTATAGGCAATATAGGATCTCCAGTTGGCTCAGAAGGTATAGTTTGACTGCTGTAATCTGCTTGTATAAATAATGCATTAGTTGTTGCAAAGTTTCTTGCCGTACTTCTTGAGCTATCTGCACTCTCTCGATCCACCACATAATATGCAGTTGTGTCAAAGTTAATTGTAGCTGGTGCATTTGTTGTATAATCTAATTCTAATTCTGCTTTGTTAAATGCTACGCCAGATGCTAAACTACATTGAAATGTTGAAGCTAATTGTTCCTCTGCTACTATGGCTACTGTTTGTACGTCTGGACGTAAGTGAGCAGGTCTTAACGCACCACTAATTGTAGTCTGACCAATGCACCTACCTAATAATGTCTTCCACCCACTGCCCCACATACCTATCTTAAGTGGAACCATTACATTAGTTGGACCCTTTAATACGTGTGGAGCTACAGAATATCCTATTGTAGATACTGCTGCGTATTGCTGATCCACCATTCTTGGATCAAATGTGTCCAATAGACCTATGTGAGACAAAGCTCCTGGTGATTGAGATTCTTTGCCTATTGACGCATATGAGTCTTCTGATTGGAAGTATGCGTTTACCTGTTGTGATTGTCGTACGTTTGTCATTATATCGCCTCAAAACTTATGATTTCAACATCAAGGACATACCTAAACCATCGCCTTAGCTTGTCGGTCTGGTCAACCCGTGATACTGGTCTTACATAAGCATAATTGGTTCCTGGACTATTTTTTAGTGTCCTTAAAACCCTTACTATCTCTCCGTAAATCTGCCTGAGCCTTTCTCTACTCTTGGCTGTTGATATGTCAATAGAGAGCCTCCAAATGCCTCTATCAAGTCCGTTACCCACTGCTTGCGCATAGTGGTTACCTGCAATCTCGTATACTCTTACAAGATCTTTGCTCTTTATATTTCTCTTACCTAAATCCCAAGATTCATCAATTAGTGGCTTACTGCCTCCGTTAGAACCTGTAACTGATGTTGATGCGTCTGTACCTGTTGCATAATTTGTATCTATAAGTGATACAAGCGTACTTACTGGATCCTCTATGCCTACAGCTACGGTCAAGGAGTAACCATGCCAGTCCCAAATCCGCCAATAGCTCTCGCCATTGCCATAGACCGATCAATTCTGTGATGATCTTTCAGGATTTTCATCCCCATCTCTTCAAACTTCTCAGACTTAGTTCTGTTATCCATAGAACCTTCTGTGGTTTGTGATATGTTCAAATCATCATTGGCAACTATAATCGATGCCGTAAAATAAATTGTAGCCAACCTTATGTCGCTAGGGGTCGTTGCTGTTGCATACTTATACGATACATAAGCATCTACGCCCTGTGGACTACTATTGACCATGTTAAAAGTAGAGTAATTATCTATATAGATTATACCCTGCTGCGTGTCGACAAATAGATTCTTACCCGTGTCTGTGACCGAACTACCTAATGTTTTACCGTTGTCAGAATCTAAAAAATCAACATAACTACCGCCTGTCCATAGCTTGACGTTACCATTAGTCTGAGCTAATGAAGGGGTTGCATGTTGTGAAAATGTAAGTATAGGATAATGTCTTAGTTGCATTCTACCTCGTAAGTTTACTACATTGGATCTAACTCTTTGTACTCTTACTCTTTCGTCAACTACTTCTCTTGCCTTGGCTGTTGACCATGCATGGTCTGTAAGCTCTTCAACTCGTGACTCTGCTAGATCAATAAATGTCTCAACTTGACTTTGTGTTGGAGTAGTTGCAGGACTATCTGCAAAAGCCTCAACCTGCATGAAAGCAGAAACGTCACCGTGAGTACAATAGCTTGGCATTACAATATCCTACTGAGGGCCGTGTTCATTAACTTTTCGCCAGTAGTTGCTACAACCATACCGTTCATGTCAATAGGTTGTCCTGCCATATTCCAGCCAATAGCTCCGACTGGTAATGTGGTGTAACCTTGTTGTGTTGCCAATGGTGGAGGACCTCCGCCATTTGCTGTATAATATTGTTCTCCGTTAGCCAACTGATCTATCTGTGGAGGTGGCATTTGCCAAGGCTGTGGTGCTGCTGCTGCTGCGCCAGTTCCTACTCCAAACCATGTCCAAGGCTTAAACATACTTGTTCCACCTTGCATTGGCATCTGTTGTCCATATGGGTTCATTTGCCCCATTGGTTGTTGATATGGATTCATCTGTGGTTGGGTTACGGCAGGAGCTTGTTGGAGTTGACCATCGCTTCCGTAAGGATTCTGCCAATTTAGGACGCTATGATGTGCATTGTCCTCAGTAGCCCACTCCTCATGCAAGGTGAGACGAGCATTAAGCTCCTCCGCAGCCTCATCACCATACATAGTTCTTGGATGCCAGTCTATCTGTGTATTGTAAACTGTTTTCAAAAACTCCATGTTGTCTTTTAGATCCGTAGGAACTTGTACATCAGTCTCCTTACATAATGCTTCTAACATCTCTACAGAGTTCTTAATTATTGGGTATAGGTATTGCACTATACGCATAGTTCCGTTCTCAAATGCCTTTGCATCGTAATCTGGATGCTGTATCTTATCTACTGCCACTGGGTTTAGATAACCCGATGGGCTTCCTGCATATCCGCTCATAGTTTTCTCCACTTAATGTCTTGCTTCACACCGTCACAGTGTAATGTAAATTTAAGTAATGTAGGCCTCATAATCCAAAGCTCCTGTTCTGGCGAGTTGACAAAGCCGAGAGATACTCGTCGTAGTCACGCTGGTGTAATTTACAGAAGCCGCCTCCTGTATTCATCCCACAATAAGGGCACTCATCTTTGCCATGTTTTCGCCTTAACCCCCACCACTTTCGTGATAGCCTTTTGTGTCTCATTTTGAGACGTGTTACATACAGATCCAGCTCATCATCAGACATTGCTTCTGCGCTTGGCATCATCTGTTGTTGTACTGGTTGTCTTGTAAGTACATTAGGGGCTGGAGCCACTTCTCTCTGAGGTTGTTCCTCAGTTTGTGTATGTTGTGTTGTTCTCCGTGCTAGGGTCGTCATTTGTGGTGGCCCAGCCATTAATTCTCTTCCTCCCTTAATTCATCTAAATTTCTTCTAAAATTCTTACATTCACTAGTTAACTTAATCATATCGGCAAACCATTTGCCTTTCTTACTCATAGTCCACCTTTACGCATCATCTGAGCAGTCCTGGTTGCTGCTTGTCCTACTTGAACTTCAGGACTTACAAAGGCTTTGACAACCAATGCTTTAATCATAGACAACAAAATACTTACAGCCATAACAAACATAAGGAATCCATTGTACAACCAAGCAACTCCCCAGATTGCCATGCCGTATTCTGTAACCACTGTGTCATAATAATAACCTACATACAGGCCTACTCCACCAAATGCTAAGCCTATCCCCATAAGCCATACGCATCTCTTGAACCAAACCCATTCTATGTATCTACAGAACTCCACGTCCTGTTGGCCTCCTGCACCCATTGTGCTAGGATACCTGCCAGTGCTAAACAACATATTTCTTATAAATCTCATTTTGTCACCACGAAACTTGTATCTAAATACGACATCTGTTGGGAGTCCATTGCTGCATAAATATCACGTTTGAACTCTCGTGAGATCTGATATGCGACCTCGTAACCGACGGGCTCTGCTCCTTCAGGCATCGGGATCCACTTAGGATGGTAGGTAAATATACTTATCCTACGATAATTTGGTTTAAAATCTAACTTGTCATCATGAAACTCAAGATAAGACTCTTGCTTAAATCCTTCTTCATCTATGATCTCAGCCAACGTATGTTCTCCTAGCTTTGTCTTACATATAGTTTCTACCGTTTCTACTGGAATTGCTTTAGATACGGACAATGTTGTCTGCCACCTGAATAGATCTGTAGGTGTCAAATTCTCTACTACTGAATGTAATAACTCATCACATCCAATAATACACTCACTCATGTCAAAAGTCTTAATCCTAACGCCTTTCATTGTAAAATCTTTGACCTTACCCTTTATCTGACCTGCATTGTTAGATACTTTTATCCAATCATCTATAGCAAACTCTGTCCTATATGCTACTGTTAAAAATGAAAATGCTGTATTTACTGGACTGTATTGACTTAGTGCTATATAGGTAAGTGCTGAAAACCCAACAATGTACTCTGTCTTAGCTAATACTCCACTGTAAGCTGCAAGACCTATTAAGAATATAATACCACCTACAACTCCAAATACTTGAGCTGCTGCTTTACCTTGTAAACTTCGGATCTTAAAATCAAGTGTGTTTAGTTTTTTAACTCTACTGATCGCTGCTGAAACGCATAACGCTACTACAATAAACCAAGCAAAAACTAACCCTTCATCCACTATTTCTTACCCTTCTTTGCTATCTTATCAATGTGTGGGCCTTGTTCAGCCTCTAGTAATTCACCTGTGTTTGGATTAATGTATCCTCCAGCTTGTGCTGGCATAGGCATTGGTTGTTGCTGTTGTTGTTGATATTGTTGATATGGAACCATGTTAGGTGGCATTGGTTGGCCTACATGACCGTCTCTGTTCATGTCCCAGCCAGTTCTGTTTTCCATATAGTTCATAGCATTACTAAACATTCCTTGATTTTGATAACCTGAAGATTTTTTCTTTCTCTCAGCAAATTCTTCAAGATCTTGAGAGTCTGCTATTGTAGATAAGATCGTGTAAGTAAACGCACCACTTACCGAACCAAACCAAAGAGCGTCATTGTATGCCATGCCGCCCACATACATCAAAGTAAATGCATTAGCTATAAAAACTAACAAAGCACTCAACCTATTGTATGATTGTTTTATCTTGTGTTTAATCGTTTCGTCCATTCTCTATTTCCTCTTTTGCTCTTAGCGTGACAAACCTCGCAGTGTAGTAATTCCAAGGCTTATCTGCTTTTGTTAAAATGGATGCCTCGTTTAAATACTTTGCTATGCGACCATAAGAATATCCGCTTTCTCGCATGTTTACCATTTTTAAACACGTGTTCCACTCTTTTACTGTAGATCCAAATCTGTTTGATCGGTAGTCTCTTTCTCTCTTATATTTTACTTTAGAAAAGTTAGCTTTAGTTGCAGATCCCATGCCTGCAAAGTATGATCCGTCACGTGTCTGTCCTGGCTTACTCAAACCAAGATCTGATTTGTTCATCCTGTTTGTAACTCGTTTGCGTTATCCAAAGCAGGTTTCTCTAATCTAAGATCGTCATCCCCTGCCTCATCTGCATCCAATAACTGCTGAGTGTCTAAGGTGTGATGGAATTGTATAAATCTTGCTCCCGTATGAGATGTGCTACAATCTATAACAGAACCAATCACTGTAAGCTCTCCATCTTCATTTATTAAATCCAAAAACTTAACATCTCCAACTACTTCAAAGCCTCTATC
>Ga0208666_1000878_pt1 | contig 13757 bp, 12 predicted proteins | sample 5B_taG_FD_184078 | JGI IMG/M metagenome (GOLD analysis project Ga0208666, IMG submission 184078) | Marine viral communities from the Subarctic Pacific Ocean - 5B_ETSP_OMZ_AT15132_CsCl metaG (SPAdes) (version 2) | ecosystem: Environmental > Aquatic > Marine > Oceanic | place: Pacific Ocean...
ACGAAAAAGATATAACGACAATGAGGAAATGTTGCGTATGTATAGATTTACTTTAGATCCAGATGAATCAAAAGCAATAGCAATGGAAATTGCAGAAAAAACTGGTGTAACAAGTGACAGCCCTGAATTTGAAAGATATAGAAATATTATTTATGATCAGTCAACCATGATTGGTGGTAAAAATGATAAAGAAAGAAGAAAACTATTTGGTTTATTTGCCGAAGGGGGCATAGCACAACTTGTTGATCCTAATTTAGTAGGTGGGGATAGAATAAATCCTACTGGCGGAAGAATAGTTGGTATGGGTGCGGGTAGAGAAGATTTATTAGATGGTGAAATAGTTGATCCTAACTCTGGTCAAACTCAGGAGATAAGAGTAAGTAATAATGAACACGTAATACCTGAGTATGCTTTATTTGCTATGGGTGGTGGAGATACAGAAAAAGGTCAACAAATGATGGACAATTTAAGAGCAAAAACAAAACCAATGGCTGAACAAATGGGTTATGATTTTCAAGGCGCTGAAGATGGGTCAATGAATTATGCTCCAATTATGGCACAAGATGGAACACAAACTCGCGGACCTAAAATGGATATGAGAAAAATGATACAAAAACTTATGGCTCAAGGTAAATCAATTGAAGAGATTATGGCAATCATTCAAAGACTAAGCACAGGTAGTCAAGCGACTCAACAACCAATGCCAATGATGGCTGCTGATGGTATAGAGACAAATGGTTTAGAAAAAATGAGTAGAAACATGCAAGACGGATCGATGACCGCGGACCCTATGAACATGGCAGGTTTAGGTTCTGTAGTAAAAGGTCTTGAAGATGCACAACAAATGAGTAGGATGATAAGATAATGGCTGAAACACAAGTAATTACTTACGGTAAACCCGAATATATTGAAAAGGCTCAACAAGATCTACTTGCTGCTATCAATCAATACATTACAGATATTCCTAGCCTACCTGAAAAACAAGCTGTTGGTTTATCTGATAGTCAAAAGTTTGCTATTGAACAATTAAAAACTGGACTTGGGCAATTTGATCCAACTCTAAATCAAGCTACAGATGCTTTTACATCAGGTGTTGCAACTGCTGGAGCACCAAGACCTGATTTCTTAACTCAAGGTCAAGGATTTTTAAGCGATGCAGCGACTGCAAAGTTTGATCCTTCTAGTGCTGGCGAGTACATGAATGAATATCAAAAGTTTGTTATTGATGAAATAAACAAACAAGCAGATTTAGCAAAGAAACAAGCAACTGATGCAGCTCAAAAAGCTGGTGCTTTTGGAGGAGATAGAGAAGCTGTTGCATTAGGTCAAATAGAAGATGCACGTTTAGGTCAAGTAGGTAAAGCTTCACAAACAGCAATTGATAGAGCTTTACAATTAGCTCTTGGTAGCTTTGGTCAAGAACAAAAAGCAAAACAGGTTGCGGGTCAATTAGCTCCTTATTATACAAGTGCAGAATCAAAAGCACAAAGTGATGCTGTAAAAAATTTATTAAGTAGTGCTCAAATAGGAGGAGGTTTAGCGAGTTTAGAAAGTAAACTTGGGTTACAAGATATTTCTGCTTTATTGGGTGCTGGTAGTTTAGAACAAGCTGCAATGAAAGAATCTTCAGATACTGAATATCAAAATATTCTTGCGGCACAAAATAGACCTTTACAATTATATGGAGCATACTCTGACGCTATAAGTGGATTACCAAGTAATCAAGGGTATCAAATACAAGAAACTTATGGTTCAACGTCTTCACCTTTTCAAGATATACTAGGTGCTGGAGCTGCTATTCTGGGTGGATCTAATATTTTTAGTAAAGATGGAGGATCAATGAACAAAGGAATAATGGCTCTCAAACATGTCTAATATTAATCAAAATTCAAGGCTATTTGACGACGGAGACGCTACTACATATGCTGGTATGGATTTCAATCAAGGTTTTAAAAATCTTAAATCTAATTTAGGTGATTTTGCTGATGAGGTAAAAGCTATTGGTTCATTTATAACGCAAGATACTCCAGCTGAAAAAGCAGCTTTTATAGAAAATAATTATCAAACTTTTACTTTAGATCAACTTAATGAAGCTGTAGACCAAATGAATTCAGGTATACTTCAATACAATTATCGTAAAGATGACATATTAAGAAATTTACAAGCAAGGATTGCAAATCTTACAAGCTCGGAAATAGTTCCGGGTGCAAAAACTAGCACTAATGCATCTGGTAACAGTTCTCCTGATTCCATAGTTTCTCCTACAAATGCTTCAACAGCAAGTGATTTTGCACCAATAATTACTGACTCTACTCAATATGATTTATCAACGGACAAACAAAAGAAAAAATATGAAGAAGCAAGTAATACTCCTGATGTTGATGAACAAGCTTTTAGCGAGTTTATGTCAGGTAAATTTAAAGGAAATCAAGGAACCAGAGATGCAAGAACTGAACTAGAATTGAAAACATCTTTTAATCAATTACGAAATGATGAAGCTGAAAGAAGTTTTGATTTTTTAAAAAGTCAAGAAGGTAAAATGACTGATGAGGAAAAAAGAAATAGAGTAGCAACTCTTACGGAAGAGTTAAAAGAGTCAATTGGTTACGATGAAAAGTTAGATAAAAATATGCTATTATTTAAATTTGGTGTTGATTTACTTAACGCTAGATCAAATAAAACAAAACCTTTGCCTAAATTTCTTGATGCTGTGGCTCAAGCATTAGCACCTACTTCACAATATATTATGCAACAAAAAGCACAAAAACAAAATGATTTAAAAGAAATTGGTTTGACAGCTTTTAGTTTAGTTAAAGAAGAAGATGATGCAGCGCAAAGAAGATTTGAAGAAGATCCTCGTTTTGCTTCAGCTGTTATGGCAATTGATTATGATGATGCTGGTAATAGATCTGGACAGACTTCATTTTTTAAACCTATTATGACACCTGCTGAAGCTACTTTTTATTCTAATTTTAAATATCCTGAAACAATTGGAGGACAACCTGTACCAAAAGAGTTGGTAGGTAAGCAAATGTTTACTATTACACAAACTCCTGGCGCAACAGATCAAATATATACAAGTGGTTTAGTTGGTAAAGATTTAAAAGCTGCATCTAAACATTTCGAAACTTTACGATTTCTTAAACAAGGATTAGAAAACACGCAACTTGTTTTAGGTATTGGTAATAAATATGCACAACAAGGTAAATCAGTTTATGGTCCTTCTTATAACGTAAGAATATTTTCAAAAACTCTTTCAGAAATTTTAGACGAGTCTTCAAATACTTTTGCAGAATTTTTTGGTCAAGGAGATAAAGCTAAAGCAATAAAAGAAAAGATTGCTGGTAAGTCTAATTTAGATCAACAACAAATTATTTTAAAAGAATTAGGTGTTGATATGGATTATAATCAACTAGTATCAGTAGCTAATGATCAGAAAAATGCTATCATTGATGAAATATATCAAAGTGGTTTAAGTAATGAGGAAAAAGAAGCTGAAGCTGCTAAAGTTGCTCAATACTATGGTCAGTTTCAACAAGATTTAAGAGGTGATCCTGATCTTGATATTATTAAAATTTTAGAAACAACACAAACATTTGCTTTTGCAAGGTACTTACAAGGATCAAACAGACTTTTAAAAGACGTTATTGCACAAGCTAATAGTATCGTTCGTTTAGGTGGGTTTACAAACTCTAATGAAAAAACAATGAATAGATACAAACAATTTCTTGATTACTTTGCAAGAGAATACAATGAAGAATTACAGTTTGTTTTGAATGCTGAAGAATACGAACAACATAAAATTAGAATATCCTCTGATGGTTTATCTTTTGAAGGAGGTTGGAATCCTTTAACAACTGATACAGGTTCACCTAATTCATCAGCTCAAACATCAAATTATTTTACTAATCAAAAGATTGACAAGTTAGATGGACTTGTAGATCCTGAATTATTAGAACAGTTAAGGAATTAAATGCTTACTATACAAGAACTATCAGAGATAAGAGAACAAGCAGTTAAGCAACAATCTGCTCCTCAAATGGCAGATGGCGATGATACATTTCTTTCAAAAGATTCTAAACTACCAACATTTTTAGGATTTACACAAGCTGCTGAAAGTACAACGGGCACAACTAGATATGATCCTGACAGACATAAAATGCCTTTTGATGAATTTAGAAATAGCATGGCCGATATTATTAGAAATGGTTTAGCTCAAGGTAAAACACAAGGTGAAATAATGGAGGCTACAGATCAGTTTCAAAGTTTAGTTGGCTATACCGATGCTGAAATGAATCCTAGATTAATAAGTGGTAAAGAAATTACTTCAGATCAATATAACACAGCAATGGTTAATCCTTTTCCCGCGTTAAAACTTATACTTGGTTTAGGTGGCAGTGTTGGAGGAACAGTAGGTGGTGCTGTAACTGGAGCAAGATTAGGAATGTTTGGTGGTCCAGCAGGAGCCGTAGCTGGTTCTATTGTAGGAGGCACATTAGGATATCTATCTGGCTTAGTTGGTTATGAAAAAATGTTAGATAACTTAAACAGTAAAGGCATGCTTTATACACCTACTTACAATGAGATTGGTGAGTTTTTAGGTTACAATCAAGGTATTGACAGACCTTCTCAAGAAGAATTTAAAAGTTATTTAGCAAAAGAAGCTGCTGTTGACTTAGCATTTGGTACAGCATTTGGTTTCTTTAGACCTGCTGTTAATGCACTTAGACCAATTGGAAGAAAATTATTAGGTGTGGGAAAACAAGAAACAGCATATGCAAGGCAAGTAGAAGAAGCAACAGGTATAGTTCCTTCTATTTCAGACGTTTCTAAATTTGAAATTATGAGAATAATTCCAAACGCACTTGGTAGAATTCCTTTCTTTGGTGGAGGTGTAAAAAGAGCTTTTGGTGAAACACAAAAAAGGTTTATGGATTCAGCGCAAAATGTTTTTTACAATGGTCCATCATTTAATTTAGCTGAACTAGGTCATGATTTATCTAAAGTTAGAGATAGTATTTCTAAAAAAATAATTCAAAATGTTTCAGGAAAGTATGATACGTTTTTTAATACAATAGGTAATAAAACTGTTTTAGATATCAGCGACACAATTAATATTGCAAAAGCACAACTAAAAAGAATAGACGAAATTTCTGCTTTAAACCCAGCAGTAACAAGAACTCCAATGTATGAGCAATTGCAAAGACTTGCTCAATCTCCTCAACAAATGATTAATGGTGAGACTTGGAAAGAAACAAGAACAGCAATTAATGATTTAATTTATCAGTATGGAGCAAAAGGAACAGCACAAACTGGTAACGTGTCTCTTCGTGATGCTCTTTATGAAGTATCTAAAGGATTAGAAAAATCACTTGGTAAATATGCAGATGGGTCTAAAATAGGACCTCAGTTAAAAACTTTATTAAAAGATGCTGATCAAGCTTATTCTGACATGGTGGTATTATTTGGTTCACCAACAGCTAAATCTTTAGGAGCAGATTCTAAATTTGCTTTTCAAGCTTTATTAAAAGCACCGGGAAGTATTGAATCAGATAGATTATTCAATGTAGTATTTAGAGATTTTCAAAGTCCTGATGCTGTTAAAGCAATGAGAAATTTAATGGGTGATGATATGTTTGCAAAAGGAGTTAAAGCAAAACTTCTTTCTACTTTTGAAGATTCTTTTATTTTAGGTAAACAAGATAAACCTGGTATTTTAGATTTTGATTTAAATGTTTTCAAAAATTTTGACAATCTTACTTTCGATGCAAAAAGATTTAAACGTCTTTTAGGTTTAGATCAAATGGGTAAATCATTAGAAGTAAAAGGTTCTGCTTTAGAAGAAGCTTTAAATATTGCTGGTAAAAATATTGAGATACCTGATGCAAAAAAACTTTTAGCATTTGCTAATGCAGCAGATACTTTTTTCAATGGTAAAAATTTAAACATGTCGCAATTCTTAGCAAGAAGAACAATGTTGGGAGGTGCTGGTGCTTTTGCAACTGCTGTCTTACCTATTGCTGGTGCAGCTACAGTTGGAGGTGCTTCAATACCATTGACTCTACTTGGTTTAATTGCATCACGTAAAATGGGTTATTTAATTTCTTCTCCAATGGCACTTGATGCAGCAACAAAAGCAATGGAAGCTAGTGCTAAATCTGCTACAAATATTTTTGTAAGACCTGGATTAAAGAGACCTTTACCAATATCAAATAGATATGCATTAGAAGCTATTGAGACTTTGTACAAACAATTCCCTGAATTACCGAGTGAACTTGATAATGAATTTAACAGATTGCAAGCGCAGACAGATGATAGCGATCCTTTAGCAAAAGATTTATACTTGAAGTCTCAAGAAGAATTAGATAGTTTAGGTACAATGGACGCTGTAGATCAATATTTAGATAAAAGATACCGAGATAAGGGATTAATTGTTCCTCAAATATTTGGCAGTCAAAAAGAAGAACCGCAGTCAATTGCTCCTACAAACTTTGAAATACCCGCAGAAACTGTAAATCCTGAAGGTGGAACAGTTGTAGAAGTAAACACACCACAAAAATTAAACCCACAATCAAGGCTTGCATTAGCTGGAGATGATCCATTGATGCGAGCAATAGCAACGGAGACAGTATAATGCCACATATAGCAGGACATGGAAGAGGAAATGTAGTTGGGCTTTCGCAAAGCAATTCTAGTTACAATCCAGCTCAAGATTTAAATCAAGCGATGATTCAATCAGCACTAAATAGAATAGAACAAACTATAGATTCAAAAAATCAACCTGGAGGTTTATCTACAACTGCATTAAATCCAAATGTTCAATTTGGTAGAGATGGTGAATATAATTATGTTAGAGATAAAATATTAGCAGGCGAACCATTAACTGAAGGGGACAAAGTTTTTGCTAATTTTTATACAGGCAATTTAGGTGGAGCTGGTACAGCATCAGGGTTAACTCAATATTCAGGTGCGATGCAAGATTTTAAAACAGGAAGCCCAGAAGAACAAGCTGCAATGGCGATAAGGTTTCCAAATCCCATAGCAAAAGTAATGGGTGGTGTTATGGATTACATTAGAAATGCAAGTCTTTTTGGAAAGGCAATGGATGCTGCTGATTATGTGGGAGGTCTTTTCACTGGAGATGGTAAAATTGCAAATGCAACTAATGCAGTAAGACAAGGAGCAAAAGATGCAGCAGGAGATTTAAGCACAATGGCTACAGACATTCCAAAAATAGTTGAACAAGACATGGATAAAGCAACAAATGCATTTAGAACTTTTCTTGGAGTTAAGAAAAATAATTCAAACGATATAGCTGAAGCTGCTTTAGGCGAAGTTCCAATGGCTGAGGACAGAATGCAAAGTAATTTAACAAAAGAATTAGATAACTTAAACAGTATGGCAGAAACGATTAATCAAACTGGAGTTACATCTGACGATTACAATCAAATGTATGATTTTCCTATGATAGATTTTTTAAGTGGCACAGGTTTACCTGAACAAGATCGAGTTGGAAAGTTAACAGACTTGGCTGCTAATAATAATAATCTGACTAGAACCTTACAAACATCACAATATACAGACGCAGACATTGCAAATGCAATAGCATTTCCAGGAACTCGTCAAGCTGAAACATTAAGAAAATTAGGAATTATTAAGTGAAAATAAATCCTCTCAATATTACTGCATTAGGTATCGCAACTGTAACTGTGATTTATAGTTATGGCATGCTTTCATCACGGGTAAATGCTAATGAAAGTAAAATAAAAGATTTAGATATGCTTCGCATAGATGCAAGGCTATCTGTTATTGAAGCAAATGTTGTTTCTATAGATGATAAAATTGATCAGTTAATAGATTAATTCTAACCAAGAATTTTCTTTAATTAATTCAAAATATTTCCACGTACAAAACTCATCACTAAAATCACCAAATTCATTTATACGACAATCACGTAAGAACGTTTGATAAGGTGAATGATAAATGTAAAGATAGACACACCCTACAATTGTTAAACAAATTACAGTGATTTTAAATAATTGTAACACTTGATACAGTACCAATATACATCTTTTTTATAAGCTCCTTTTTGCCAGGCTAACATTACATCTTTAATGTAAGTTCTATTGCATCGCTCACAACATTTTTTATTCAATTATGTCTCTTTTCTAATATCTTCTATGCACTCTATAGAAAAACGAAAATATTTATTCATTTCAAATTTTTGCCAATTAGATGCAATCATTTCGCATTGTTCTTTAGGCATTGGTTCTTTTAAAACCATTTGATTGCCTGTATACACCCATGCATTTCCATTAAAGCCCCACAAACTGACTACGAGTATAAATGTTTTTATCATCAAGATAGTCTATACAAGATTTTAGTAATTGAATATCATCTTTTGCTATACCTAGAATAAGATTACACCTGTTACAAAGCATTCCTCGAGGTAAAATATTCGCATTATTTTTAAAATCTTTTTTTGAATATTGATGATCATGATCAATAACCATTTCTTTTTCCCAATCAGGAGCATTCTTTTTGGCTCTAACTGGTGCTTTTTCATAGAATTGTTTGTTACATATTTTGCATTGACACTTTTGATTTATCCACCAATCAGCTACATTTCTGCCCCATAAAGATTGTATTTTACCGTATCTAACCTTTATTCGTCCTGAAATAGTTTTCTTTAAATTTTCTATATATTTTATTTGACCTTTGTTATGAGCTGCACGCCCTTTGTCCGTGTTCCGATATCTTGCCATTCTTTCATTTTTAATCATTTGCCTCCCCCCAATTGTTACCAAGAGCAACATCAACCTTGCTCGGTACTTTTAAATTTACAGAATTTTCCATTATCTCTATTATTTTCTTTTGTTCTTTTTCGGACCCAACAGAAAAATCCAACTCATCATGGATCTGTATCAAGGGGAATAAACCTTCAGCCGCTAAATCTACCATAGATTTTTTTGTTTGGTCAGCTGCTGACCCTTGAATTAATCTGTTGAGAGCCCGAAAAGTACCCGCACGTTTAATCTGATTGAAGCCCGTGCCGTATTCAAGCTCTGCCTCCTCCTTAGGTAGTGGTTTAAAAACACCCCACTCAGTTGGAACATACAAATTGAAACGACATTTTCTTCCCATAATCGTGCGAATAAACCCGTATTTCTCTGCTCTGTTAGTAGCAATATCAATCAATTGTTTTACAAAAGGAACTCTTGAATGATATTTATTAAATAATTGTTTTGCATCACTTAGGTCCATGCTTAGTTCACCAGCAAGTTTTTTAATACCCATACCATAAGACAAACCAAGATTTATTGTTTTTGCTGTCTTACGATTTATTTCAGCCATGTCTGCAATCTGTTGGTGAAAATCTGTTTTAGGATCTTGAAAAGCTTCAACAACATCCATTACACCATATAAATTTTTACCATCAACTTTTACACTTGATGCAAAATGTGTCATTATTCTTGGCTCTTGTTGTGAGTAGTCAAATGCTCCCCACTTTTCTTTTTCTTCAGGTAAAAATAAAGATCTTATTATGTTTGATACTTCGGGATTACGTGCTGGCATTTGTTGTAAGTTTGGATTACGCATTGAAATTCTACCAGAAACAGTGCCTCCCATATCATTACGTAACTGATTTATGCTCGCATGTATTCTACCTTTATACGAATGCTTTTTTATTGTTTCTATAAATGTGGTTCTCGCTTTGTTAATTTCACGTAGTTGAACAACGTTTTTTGCAAGATCAGAACTATGATTTGAAAGAAAGTCTTTGTCAAATTTAGGCTGACCAGACTTCTCAGTGCGTTCATATGGAATTTTCTTTGCATCAAAAGCTCGACCAATAGCACGCGCATTGAAAGGATCAATTGCGACGCCTGTGTCTTTAAGGATGTAATCAAGTATCTTTTTCTCTCTTCGTAATAAATCTTTTTCTGATTTCTCAGCTTGTTCCAAATCAATTCTAACTCCTTTCGATATCATTTTAAATATTATTGGTAATAACTTCATCTCTAATTGATAAACTTCATTCATTTCTTCTTGATCAATAAGTGCAGAAAATTTATGAAAAAGTTTAAGTGTCAATACTGTGTCTTGCTCTGCATAAGGACCAACGTCCATAGCTGGTAATTTGTACATCTCTGCTTTAGCATCCGCATTAAACTCTTCAGCAGCTTTATATAAACCTGATTCAGATTTTTTATCGTCCAGGTAATCTTTTGATAAATTATTTAATGAATAACTAAGTCTATTTTCATCGACCAATGCGCCCATAACCATGGTGTCTCTAATTTCTCCGTGAACCGCGAGCCCCATATGTTGTAACCACCCAAGATCATAAGTTGCATTATGAAATACTTTTGTAGAGTCAGTTGCTAATAATTTTTTAAGAATTCTTTTTAAAACCTTTTCATCAAAGTTTGGTCCTACTTCATGATTAGTAGGAAAATAACCTTTCCAGCCATCAACGGCAATAGCTACACCAATTGTATTTCCATCATTTCTTGACCAACCAGCTCCAAGTTTTTTTAAATTTGGATCTTTAGTTTCTAAATCAATTGACACAATATCTGATTCAAAAACTGCATCAGGTATATTTTCAGGCATAAGCCATTCATGTTGTTTTACAAATTTCATGCGTAGAGTTCCTTAAAAACATACCCGCGATCATTCCGAGTAATAAATAAATTTTTTCTTGCTCTAGTCATTCCTGTATAAAAAACTTTTCGCAAGTCATTAATGTTTTCTCTTAGTGCAGCTTGAGCACTTGGAGATATGTTTGAAAATAAAATGACGTTGTCAGCTTCTCCTCCTTTCACGCCGTAAATTGTATTAACAGTAATTTGAGGTTCTGAATTTATATTAATATTACGTTCCATGACTTTTTCAATGTATGTTCTATCGCCCGCGTTTACTGTGTCTAATGCTTCATGCCAAGGTACATCTTTATCCAATACTAAACCTAAATTACAAAGACCATCATAATTATATTTTGCATCAATATCTAAATTTTTAAATTGTTTTGCGCCTGTTTTCAAAGCGCCATAAGGTTTCTTTTTATTTCGTGTTGACATAAAATTAAATAAATTTTTTATGCTATCCGCATATACTTCTCCGCCTTCTTGTATTTTTTTCCAAGTGTTGATTGCGTAAATAACTTCTTCTTTTATTGAAAGTGTTTTAAATTTTTTATAGAACATTCCATGTTGTCGTAATGTTCGAACTACATTGTCTAACATATAACCACAGGTGGCTAAGAAGTAATAAGATCCTTCTAACCTATAATTTATAAATTTTTCATTATCCAAGTAATGTATACTACCACCTTCGTGGACTGCTTCCCATTGTTTTTGTTCTCTTAACTCTGGAGCAATGCGTTCAATAAGCTTTTTTGACTTGTCAGCTATCAATTTTGGCACTCTATATGATTTATTTAATACTTTAGATTGACCTTCTAAGTTCTTGAAAAACAAGGATTCTGCTCCAGCCCAGTCAAATATCTCTTGATCATCATCACCAGCAATGTAAACTCTCTCCGCTTGATTAATAAATTTTAAAATCATAGCCCATTGTAAACGAGTAAGATCTTGTGCTTCGTCAACAATGACAACTTTTAATTTTGGAACATGCACATCTTCATAAACAACTTTTTCAATGCTATCTGTAAAGTCAAACAATTGATTTTTTTCTTTGTACTTTTTCAAAGTGTCAGCAATAAATTGCAAAGTAAGATATCCTCCATCTAATGATCGTGATACTTTATGAAATGTTTTTAGATCTTGCATTCGTTGCCGTGCTAAATCAACTAATCGTATATACGGATTATCACTTATACTTCGACCCATCTCATCTACATCTAAGTCACCACGCATATTTATATCCATTGTTATCTTTTGCGATCTACATAATTCTGCAAACTCATACCAATTTTTTGGTTTCATTTTATTTTGTGGTTGAAAGCCTCCTATCTTCCAAGCAATGCTATGCAAAGTTTTAAAGTATTCAAATTTTTTAGCGTCGACTTTCAAAAGTTTTGTCGCCCTACTTATCGCTTCGAGTCTGGCTTTGCGAGTGAATGTAAAAAATCCAATGTCTTCGGGTGTACAGTAATCTTGCAACTCCCGTTCTATAATATCAAGAAGAGTTTTAGTTTTACCTGTCCCTGGTGGACCAAATATTTTTAAAGTATTTTTATTTAAATTTTTTAACATTGATCCTCCACTTGTAAGATTGATTGCGCGATATAAAAAGGTATTTGAGGAACTAAACTATTTCCTAGTCCTTTAAGTCTGTCCACCCTATTGGGTATCCCATGAGCCACTCTACCCAGTTCGGGTTCAGTGTCCCACCAGTTTTGTTCTTGTTGTCCGTGTGCTGCACTGTTACGTCCAAAGTATCTCTGCTGACTTTCCCATTCCTTATTCTGCCCCCTATGTATCCTCCCTTGCCGTCCCTCGACGTTGGTGTCGGCCATAGTTTCGCCTCTTTTGATAGACTCTGTTGTTTCGCTGTGTCCATGTTTTTCCAATCCGAGTTCAATGGAGTTGGCCAAAGTCTCTTCTCCCTTACTTGATCTGCTAATCGTATTTGTATCTGTTGACCACTCGGTCGTTTCAAGTGACCCGCGTCCAGTGCTTTCTGTATTCCCGGTAGGTTCGATCCGCCCGCCATGTTGTCTGGCGTTCGCCACAATCCAGATTCTTTCTCTTTGGTGTTTTGCACCGACGCTCGAAGCTGAAATACTAAATGTCCTTGCGGAGTAACCTTCACTTTCCAAGTTCTCGAGTACGGTGTCGAGACCGAGTTTAATGTGTCCACTAACGTTTTCTCCAATAACCCAAGACGGTCTGAGTTCTTTGATAAGTCTAAAATACTCTGGCCAGAGGTGTCTCGGATCTTCTTCACCTTTTTTTCTACCTGCGACGGAGAAAGGTTGGCAAGGGTATCCACCTGTGATGATGTCGATAGCCCCAATTCCATCTGCTTTAAGTCTTTCATAATTTAACTCCTTTATATCTTCATATTGTTTAACGCTTGGCCATTGCTTTTTTAAAACTTTTCTTGAATACTTATCAATATCACAAAACGCTACTGTTTCAAAACCACCAGTGGCTTCTAGTCCTAAACTGAAGCCACCGATACCACTAAATAAATCTAAGTGTTTTAATTTCATATGCCTATCTTCACATTGTTTTTAGCATACCACTCTTCTAATTTCTTTTTCGGGTCTTGTAATTTAGAAGAACCTTCTCCAGGTTTTAGATCTCTTAGTTTTTTTAATTTACCTTTTTCTTGTTTGTCCCAAGCAGCTTTAAGCCATTTCATTGCTTCTTCACTTTGTGGTAAATATTTCTGAGTATCTTCATTATCTCTCCAACTCTCATCGGCTAAAGCAAGAGCTGTAAAAATATGATCGTATACTTTTTTTGATAGTTTCATTTGAACTCCTTTGTTAAAAATAAGTTATAACATATTATAATACACAAGTCAAACAATTTAAAATGGCACTTCATCTTCTTGATCCTTGGTTGGTAGTGGAGCATTGTCAAAATCTATTGCTGGCATATACCATAAATGTTCTAACGCACCTTTTACTCTTTTCTTTTTACTGCCTCCTTCAAGTTCTCGAATGCGTCCACAAATTTGTGTTTCATTATACTCAGTAAATTTTCTTGATTTTAAAAATGTCTCCAGGGCGCTTAGTGTAAACCAAGAAACATCTTCTTTATCTGTAAAAACTTTATCAA
>Ga0208666_1000880_pt1 | contig 13731 bp, 9 predicted proteins | sample 5B_taG_FD_184078 | JGI IMG/M metagenome (GOLD analysis project Ga0208666, IMG submission 184078) | Marine viral communities from the Subarctic Pacific Ocean - 5B_ETSP_OMZ_AT15132_CsCl metaG (SPAdes) (version 2) | ecosystem: Environmental > Aquatic > Marine > Oceanic | place: Pacific Ocean...
CCTTTAGTGTAAGTAACAGTTTGTGATGCACCATCAGGGTCAGTGTAAGTAAAAGGATTAGGTAGGTCTACCATTTCTACAGCAACACCTTGATACACTATACCTGTTTCATCTGAACCTGAAGAGAAATCTGTATTCTGAGATATAGCCTTAATTGGTGCTATTAAATAATTATCGTTTGTACCATCTAATATTATATATCCTGTTTTAGAAGTTATAGATTTAGTTTTTGTTGCATATAGAGTAGGATATAAATTTCCTATTTGGTCTATTACTGCATTGAATACTGTATTTCTAGGAAACACAGGGTTTAATCTTACTACATCTTTTGTAGTATGTGCAGCTAATGTCGTACTTCTAAATGCTCTTTCAACAGTTAATTGTTGTGCAGTAGTACTTAGTGCAGTAACTAACATTAACTCTGTATTTACTTCCACAACAGCACCAGGTTCTAATGCATCTTCTTCTTCTGATGTTAAGTAATTAGCATCATAATTAAGTGTGGTAACTGTTGCATCAGCACCCATGTCACCTCTTAATACAGTAAAAGATTGTATATCATCATTAGGTTCAAGGTACTCTCGAAAAACTCTATCTACTAATTGACCTATATTTGAACTCATATCTTTCCTATGTTAGCACAAGAAAGGGGCGGAGGTGGAGTTCCACCCCAATCTTGAAATTAAATTAAGCTACTGCTTGAATTTTACAATGGTATGAAGGAGGTCCGTATTCGGCACCCATCTCCATATAGATTGCTTTACCAACTCTTGCGTTTGCATCTTGGTCAATATCTCTTACGAATACTGTTCCGTATCCAGGGATATTTGTAAACACTGGCTGTATGAAAGCCATGTCAAGAATGAACGAAGAACCAGCTGGAATAATGTCAGGGTCAATGACCATCAATCCAATAGAACCGAATGGGGTTACTACTGTATCAATGTCAATACCAGCAACATTTCTATCTCTAGGAATGATTGCACCAGTAATACCGACATTACCACCAATAAGTTCTGTGTTAAGGTCCAACAATTGTTTAGGACTTACACAGAGAACTGGTTGTTTAAGTGGTGCGTGAGCGTCATAAAGAAGCTTCATTGCACCTGCAATAGCGTCAAAGGAAAGAACTCTAGCTGAACCTGAACCATCTCCTGCGGCATCGTTGTAAAAACAGTTACCGCCTAATGGGTTTAAGGTTGCTGTGTTGTTAGCGTTCTTGTTTTGACTAACCCAGTGGTCAATCCCCCACATTTCTCTAGTTCCTGAACCAGGTGTTGCGTGAGCACCATCTGAGAAAGAACCATTGAATAAGAACCATTCAACTTCTCTTGCTAATTTAGTCATAGCTTTTTCCATTTGTACTGCAAATTCGTCTGCCACTGCTGAACCACCGAACAATGCCAATTTGTCACCAGCTGTTGTGCCACCTTGTCCGTCTGAGAACTCGATAGCGTTAGCTGATAAATCAAATGGGTTTTGATTGCCAGTAGATGCTAAAGCGGTATAAGTCATTTGTACACCCTTGTGAAAAACTTGAGTTACATAAGTATATGCAGCTCTTTTTCTTCCAAGATATTCAGTAGGTGCACCACCTTCTGTACCCTTGCCAGGTTCGGAAGTAACTTTAGCATCATCGTCTACTTGGAATTGCCAATATGTAGAGTTTAATGTTTTGCCACCGTTAAGTCCGCCTACTGCAGAGAGTAGAGGTGTTCTTTGACCACCAACTTTAAACAATTCACCAGTGAAGTTATTAATTTGTTGTGCGTAAATTGGGGTAGATGCGTCTAACCCACTAATACTTGCCATATATATCTTCTCCTATATAAATTATTTTTTGTCTTTTAAATTATCCATCATACGCAGTTTTGCGTTGATGCTATCTCTTGTGCTTGTTTCTGAGTTATTAATGAATGCGGCAAACTCCTGTGATATATCAACAGGTTCTGCATTAACTCCAATCTGATTAAGTTGTTCAACACGAGTTTGTGCCTGTACTACATTTTCAGAAATATCTTTTTGCTCGGTTGGTTCGGAACTACTAACTTCTCCAAACTCTTTGGCAACATATTCTGAAATAGCTTCTACAGTAACATCACCATCATAAAGTTTTGTAACAGCTTTACCTATGCCTTTGTCTGCTTCTAGTCCTAAAGAACCTAAAGCATTAGACATAGCATTAGCTTTGAACTCTTTGTTCTCAGCCTTAAGCTTTTTATACTCAGCTCTAAGTTGTGCTATGTTGTCTACTTCTTCTACATTGTTATTATCTACCATTATTACTCCGTTTTCTCTAGCGTATATATAACCCCATAACATTAATCGCTAGGTAATTAAAGGGGATTTATCACAAGGATTTACGAATGACTATAGTACACCTTGGTAATACTATTCGAATTTGTGACCCAATTTATAACCTGCGGAACTCACCACGCAGTACTATATATAGTAGTGGTTATTATTCTTCTGTCAAGCCTATAACTTGTCCTGTTTGTGATTTAGCTGCACCAGTTACAGCAGAACTTTCAGACAAAGATTGAGATGCAATAGCTTTTATTTCTCCTGAAACAAGCTCATTACCAAATAAACTTTCTTCTAACATAGCAGATACTTTACCTAAGTCTGTATTTCTACCATACTTTCTAGATAACCTACCGTACAATCTTGCAGTAATACTAGCTTGTGTAAATAATTTTTCTGCTTGTGATGTCTGCACACCTGCACCTATGTATCTTTCTATAGTACTTAGGTCTATAGCTTCACCAATAGTACCTGTATATATAGCACCTAGTTCTGATGCATTTAATCTACCACTTAATATATCGTTATTTATATTTGGGTCTATAGCTAAAGCTAATATACTATCAGTATCCATAGAAACAGTAGCACCAGTTTCTGCACTAAAGTATTCATTATATTGATTAATAATACTTTGCTTTAATTCCTCATCTACTTCTTTTATTAAGTCATAAGCAGTACCTATTCTAGTTCTGTATATTTCAGCAGATACATTATTAGCTACTAATGTAGCCCATACTTCTTTACCTTTTGCACTAGCATAACCGCCTAGTGAATACTCAGTAAGAGTTGTCAATGTACTTTCTAAACCTGAAATGTATTCAGCTTCAGTCATTTTTAATACATTTGTTTCAGGGTCAACTATATTTTTAAATACCCTCTTGTATGCGTCTGCACTTTCTCCAAATCTCATTTCAGCTAATGCTACAGTTGCACTACCATCGCTATCTATATATCCTTTGATATAGCTATCTACTAATTTATTAGCATCTGAACCTGCATATTTTTGTAACCAAGGTACTAACTTAAATGCTTCTGCTCTAGTTAGAGACACTCCATCTGTAGTTGTTGAAGTATCGTCAGTAGTTCGTGGTTGACCATATGATTCGTTATCGTGCAAGTTTTTAGATATAGCTACACCACCAGCATCTAATAAGCCTTTTAATACTTCTTCATCATCAGTACTTGCATATTTACCGTCACCTGTAAATACAAATACTTCCCCATCAACTGATAAACCTCTGTTAATAGAATTATTAGTTAAAAATTCATTTGATATTGTCATCTAATTACTGGTCCTCCTAATGCTCCTTGTAGTGTTGTTGCTATATCTCTCATAAATTTATCATTTCCTTGCGAGTACGCTTGGTTTCTATAAGATTTCTTAGCTTCAGTATAGCTTAATCCTAAACTGTCTAGCCACTGTGTACTATTTTCATCTACACTTTCTCCAAATATTTGTTCATAGCTTTGTCTATATGGACCTGTTACTAATGAATAATTTAAACCTTTATTAGCAAATCTTTCAAATCTTATATCACTATCAAACAAATTTTGAAACGCTGCTAGTGCAGCATTCTCATCTCTTGAATATAAAGATATTAATTTATTTTTTTCCTCTGAACTTAATGCATCATACAATCCAATACCTATATAATTTATTAATGATTTCTTACCTCTTTGTGAAGACTTGTAAGTATCTAAGTCAATGTGAGGTGTAAAGTTAGTAGCGTTATTTATTTCATTTGCTAAATCTGTAAAGTCGTTGTAATACAAACTATCTTTTGCTACTTCATATCCATCTATTCCTAAGAAGCTACCAAGGAAATCTGCAAATTGGTCTGTGTCTGCATACTTACCTCTCATCATTACTTGAACTATATCTGTATATAATTCATCGTTTTCTTTTTTAAATGTTCCTGCATTAATACCTATATTTCCTAATGCGATATCTATTGAATCACTTACCTTTGTTTCTAATTTAGTAAATGCTTTGTTAGTTTGTTCTACATTATCAATAATAACTTTTCCAGGACTGTTAGCATCCATAGCAGATAATGTTGCATTTAAATAATCTATTGATAGACCTGTCCATCCAGCATTTAATCCTGATTTATTTAATTGTTCTTGTGTAATTTCTGAACCAGAAGTTACTGATTGTAAAAACAAAGTTAAACCTGGATATTGTCCATTTATTTCAGAAAATAACCAAGGATAATTCTTTCTTAACTCTCCCATTGTTTCAGAAATATAATTACCAAGATTAAAACCTTGTGGTGTATCAATTAAATTTAAACTTGATACAGTTAGATTTCTTGTTAGCTCTCCATCTAAACCTGCAGGGTCATAATTTAAAACTTCTGCATCTACAGGTGGACTATATTGTAATAAAGGTCCTTGTCTATCGTTACCCATTGCATCAGGACCCCATCTTCCACCACTTGCTTCATAATCTTTTACACTTAAACCAGTTGCTTCGTATTCAAGGTATGTTGTAGCTGTTCCTCCTACAGCGGAAGATACATCATATAAGAAATAAACAACTCCATTCTTTGTATACACATAATCTGCTACAGGCTTATTAGAATGCATCCATCCTGCAGGCATACCATCATCTTCTAATTTTTTTATTGCTTCTTCTCTAGTAGCATAGAAAGTTTCACCTTGTGGAACTAGTGACTTAGCTATAGATATAATAGTATTATTTGGTCCTAATATAAAAACATAATCATTTTCTGACATTACCAACTCCTTCCTATATCATACCATTTCTTTTTTGATACACCATATTTTTCGTATATACCCATAGAAGGATTATCGTCTCTTATCACAGCAGGTGTATGTTCTCCCATCCAAAAAGGGTTTTTCTCTTCCTCTATTTTTTTATGTTTCCAATCTTTATAGTTATCTTTAAATTGTAACCAAAATTTACCCCAAGGAGAAGCATCCATATACTCAGCTTCTCCAGCAGTAGCTTGTCTGATTTCCGTATTTGCAGGCATATTATAGTTTGTAATCAAAGCTATATCTGACATAGGTGGTAGTCCTTCGTAAGGTTGAGCTACATCACTCATATTTAAATATGGAGTTATACCTGCAATAAATGCAGGTGCTAAACCTTCTACTATGCTAGGTGGTCTATATGGATTAATTGGTTTAGGACCAAAGCCTCCATCACCATATCTAACCATCCAATCAAAATCTCCTACTGTTTGCCAGAAAGGTCTATCAGCTATCTTTCTATATAAATGACTTAAAGGAGAAACTTTATCTGCAATCTCCATAGATTTACTAAACTCTTCCATATCTAGTTCTAAGCTATCTACATCATATTCTTTACCTAATACTCCTTTAGTCAAGTCAAAAAGATGGTCATGAAACCTAGGTCCTGTTAAATCTCTAGCTCCATAAGAAGCAGCTGCTGCAAGAGCTACTATTTCAAAATAATCTAGGAAGGCAATACCAGCACCAACTTTACCTTTGTAGTTTATAAATTGTACAGTCTTTTTCTTAAGTAAAGCTTTTGCTCTACCTCTTCTAGTTAAAAGTTCTAGGTCTATGTATTTACCTTCTGCTATAGCTTTTCTTATACTCTCAGCCAACTCTTCTTCTGTTATTGGTATAGCCTCTTCTATTTGTGATATAACTATATCAGTAGCATCATTAATAGCTGCTACATCGTCTATTAAATTACCAGTTTCTATTACCCTTTGTGTAGTGTGCTTATCAAATATATTGTCATTTACTAAATCTCCTATCTCACCTGTTAAACCTAATGCTTCTCTTTCGGCAGCATTAAATCCTTTATCAAATAATACACGGCTTTCGAATCCTTCATCTAGTACTCTTTGGTCGTAAGCAATATTTAAATCTTCATACCTAGTTAATGGTGGTGTGTCTTTACCTAGAACTGTTTCAAACTGATTCATATTCGTTCCCATTGTTTCCGAATTATCTAGTCTTAAAACAGGTATATGTTTACCAACACCTGCATAGTCATTAGGGTCAAACAAAGTAATAAAAGTTGATGTGCGTTCACCTTCAGCTAACAAATCTTTCATACTAAGGAACGGTTGATTTACATAACCTTCAATACCAGCAGCCCTTAAAAGTTTATTTATAACTAATTCAACTTCTTTATTTGGACTAATTAACTTAGCTAACTTAACAGTTTTTTCATTTATAATATCTGCCTCACCAAATTCTGTTTGTGTACCAAAAAAACTATCACCTACTATTTCATAACTACTTCTTGGTCTTTTAACTAAACCTGCTTCTTCTAAATATTCTAATAATTTATACCTAGGTAAATTAAATGCATCTGCTGCAGCTTCTATATTAAAGTTTGTTAACCATCCACCTGTCTTTAATTGTTGTAAGCTAACTATATTTTTAGTATTAACTTCTATTTGAAAAAAATTATCTGTTGCACCAGGTTTAATTTTTTCTCCTGTCATTTGATAAAAGGTATTATCGTCTCTTAAGTATGTATCTAAAGCAAAAGTAATAGAACCACCTGTATTTCGTGTAGTAAACAAATCTTCTACTAAGTCTAAATATTCAATATCTCCTTGTGGATTTACTATTGGTCTTCTACCTTTATTGTATCCAGCTCTTATATCTTCTGGGTTTAGAGGTACACCTTCATTGTTTCTGTAATATACTGGTATTCTTAAAACTCTATCAGTATGTTGATTTGTTAGTAGTTCATTTAACAATATTGCCTGTTGATATGTTTGTGTAGGACTAGTAGGTGAGACTTCTAATGCTTTGCCTAAACTTTCTACATAATCTTGAGTTCTATTTATTCTTTCTCTTATATATGTTAGTCTCTCTGCTTGAGGTCGAGTATGAGGGTTGTTTATGTTTTCATCGTAAATAAAATCAATATCGTAATAAGTTTCTATCTTTATACCGTCTTCCCCTACTAAATGTAATTTTGTTCCAGTATTCTCTAATACCTTGTAAAACTTTTTAACTTGTACATTGTATTTATTTAATTCATATCTATAAAGTATGTCATTAGAATCTACTCTTGTTCCAGCTTGATATTCTGGTAAGTCTGCATACCCAAGATTTGACTCAATAGTTTTTCTATGGTGAAGAATGGTAATATTATTACCACCAACATCTTGTGTAAGTTTATCAAAATCAATGTGATGTAATATTTGTTTTCCTGTTAGTCCTTGTTCATCAATAAGATTTCTAACTTGTTTAATTACACTTTCTAATTGTTGAACATACTCATCATGTAAAGGGTTAGGAGGTCTATTTCTTATCTCTGTCTTAAACTCTCTAAGTAAATCTTCTAAGTAATACGCATTGCCTGAAAAATCTCTTATTATAGTATCACTCAAACGATTATAATATTTACCTATTAAATCTTTCATTGCATTCTTTTTATCAAAAGGTATAATATCATCATCACTAATTTGGCTATGCGTTTGCTGTGTAGCACCTGAGGTGTTTCTTAATTCTCTTACTTCATACTCTAATGTTTCTGGTTCTAAAAATAATAACTCTTCTTCATTCCTACCCCAAGTATTAGGACCTCCTTTAATTGTAACAGGACCATCTGAACTTAATATTCTAGTAGGCTGTCTATCTCCTCTACCTGTCTCACTATGATATACAACTTTAATACCAGCATCTTTAAGTTGGTCTACCCACCAAGATAAAGGCATCTGAAATCCTACTTCTCTACTCAAAAAAAATTGAAAATCATTGTAACTTCGTCCAATGTCTGTAGCTAAAAATTCTTGTATTTTTGGAACTGCTTGTTCGTAATAGCTAGTACTCATACCAGACTTTACACTATCTAATAAACTTTCAGTAAGCTGCGTAGACATAGGTCTATGGTAATTTAGTATATTTTCATTAGCAATTCCACTTGCATCTAAATCTATTTGATATACATAAGTACTTCTTCCTTCTAAGCTTATACCACCAAATCCTCTGTAGTCTTGTGTGTAATTAGAACCTGTAGCAAAGTATGTATTACTACCGTGACCAGATGTTCTTCCACCCATACTATCTTTATCCCATTCTGGTGTTCTAAATCCTAATGCTGCATTAATAGGTGTAGATGCGTGATAAACATTAAGTACTTGATTATGAATATCTAGTGTGGGGTGAGAATCTATAGTAATACTTTCACTTTGTAAATAATCTAAACCTGTTAAATAACGCCTTAATATATTATTATATTTTCTTTTGATTTCAAAAACTTTTACTTTAGAATCACTTTCTATTGCTGTTCTATACTCTTCTAAAAACTCTTCGGATAATATTTCTTCTGTGGATATCTCTGGTCCAAGAATCTCAGAACCTAGTAAACTTTGTAAAAAAGATTTACGAAATTCAGGGTCATATAATTTTTTAAAACTTTCTAAATCAGCATCAGTAACTTTGAAATTCCATTGATGTGTGTCAAGATACCATCCATTTGGGTCGGATATATCGTATGGTGAACCTTGTCTTCCAAATGAATACAACAAACTTTCTTGTTCTTTTGCATTTAATGTTACATCATTAAGTAGACCTCTATCTTTTAATCTACGCTCAAGAACTGTTCTTAATTTTTCAGAATCCGTATATTTTTCAGAAGATGTATCTACATTTAGTGCTTCCATTTCTAATAATGATTCTGACAAAAATGCAACACCACTTTCAGTTGAAAGCATCCAATTCCAAATATTGTCTGCTTCATCAAGACCTTTTAATAATTGTTCTAATTTACCTGTATTTCGTATTTTAAAATAATCTTGTGCTGACATCTCTTCTTTTGCAACCCTGAATGCTGTGCTCATTCGCCATAGGTCTAAGTTTTTAAAATCTACATTATCAATACCAATCTCTTTTACATATGAATCAACTAAAGCTATTTCATTCTTATCTAAATTAGATTGATTTATTATTTCCATATATTTCTTTTTTTGTTCTGGATTTAATTGAATATATAATTCTACTAAGTTTGCATACTGGTCCATATATGTGTTGGCTGGACCGTGGTGACCTGGCTTATATAAAGCTAACCAATCTTTTTCGAATTGTTTTATATCAGTACCAAAATAAATATGTCCGTCTCCTATATCCCTTCCACCATTTCTTACCATAGATTTAGAAACCCAGTCATTAGCTGGCTGTGTTACAATATGCATACCCTCTTTTTCCATCCAATTAATAGTTTCAAAAATCATTCGTGATGTTGCAAATTCTCCTTGCCTTTCAGGTTTAATCATCATTAAATCTATATATATAATTTTATCATTCCAAATTGTCCATTTAAATGTATGCCCAGTAGGGTTGTTGCCTGTAAATGTAGTAGTGTCGGTAGGTCTATTAGCTATAAATTCATCAAATTTCTTAGTCAAATTATCAAAGAAATCTAATGTTTTTGCCTGTTTAGATTTATCTTGACTTTCTACAAAACTTAGCGATGCTCTTTGTTCTAAAGGTCGTTCAATTTTTTTTGCTTCTTCATATTGTTTAAATATATCTTCATCAGACAATACACCATTCCATCTAGTTAATAAATCAATATTTTCTGGAGGTTCAACTCCTGCTGCTTTAGCTGCTTCAGCTTGTTGCTCTTTCCAGGCTCCGAATTTGTTACCTTGTACTACTTGTTCTAGGTCTGCAATACGGTAATCTATTTGTAAGAGGTATAACTTATAAGCTTTTGTTTTATCTAGTGCTGCAGCTAATCTATTATTTTGTTCTTTGTTCTTAGGACTAGGACCAATTTCATCATAAATTAATTTGTCGATTGCCTTTAATTTTTTATTTATTTCTTCTATGTGTTTTTCAAGAAACTTTAATTCTTCTAAAGCTTTTACTGCTTCTGGAGTATCTACAGGTTTAAGATTATCGTAATTTGATGAAGGTATCTGGACAGGCTGATTACTAACCCACATGGTGCGGGGACTAGTTTCAGTTACAAATCCTAAATCTTCAACTGTTAATCCTGCTTCGTCAAATTCAGCTGCTAACCTTGCGTTATCTAAAGTTCTTCCATCCAATGTATCCTGCTGTTGCAGCCTATTGATTTCTTGTTCCATTTCCTTTGCACTATTTTCGAGATATTCTAATTCACCTACGGCATCTTCTTGAGCTTGTTGGTCAAGGTCACCAAATTCTTCACGAGTTATTTCATCTTTTAGTTTTGCAATTTCTAAATGAATATCTTTTAACTTTTTTTTAAGGTCTTCTATCATTTTTAATATCTTCTATTATGCGAATTTGTTTTTCAATATCCATTTTATTTTTTGATGCTTGAATAAGTTCTTTTAATTTTTCCTTAGGTAGTGTCATAATAACCTCCCTCCATTATGTTTTTAAACAAAGGGTCAGTCGTAACATTTTCATTTCTTTTATCTTCTCTTTTTTGATTTGCTTTCTTTAAAAGGTCAACCATATTAGACATAAAATCTACAGGCTCTTCTTCTACTTGAGGTCGAGGTTCTATTATTATTTCATCTGCTGGTTTTATATTCTTTATATCTGATTGAAATATCTCATCCCAGTATTCTAAGTGTTTGTCTGTCATTTGTTGTTGTACTTCCATTTTTCCTGCAATAGAACTTACTTGTTGCAAAGGTTCTAAAATCATAATCTTTTTTTGTTTAACAGTAGACCAATTATTTACACCTTGAAACTCTTCACTAAAATTAGAACCATTGTCATCAGATTCAAGTTGTGCTACAGCAACTGCAGCAATAGCATTATAAAAAGGATTCAACATCATTTTTTTAAACTCTGCTTTACTTTTATTTTTAAATATAGTGATATTAGAATTAGTATGTGGCGATGTTGATGTAAGGTATTCTAATATTTCTTTACCATCATTAATTTGCCACAATCCCCAATCATCTGTAACGACACCATCAACAACATTTGTTATGTTACTTTTTTTACTATAAGCTACTTTGCTTTCATTATTACCGTGTTCAGCTAAAGCAATAGATACTAAATAAGCAGCATCACCTGGGTCTGTTGGGTTCTTAACTGGACCATTGCTTTCTTTAAATTCAAATCCATCTTGTGTTAAAAATGCTGTAGCTGCTTGCACTAACCAATATAGTTCGTCAATATTATATTCGTTTTTCAAACTATCCTCCTTGACTGTATCTGCCAAGATTGGACATTGAATTAAGCATATTAACAAAAGCATTATTATAAAGAGCTGCTTGTTGATTGCCTTCAAGTAAACCTCCATATTGTTCTTTTACAAAATCGTTAAAACCTGAATACAATGCTTGTCCCATATTTTCACCAGATAACGGTTGTTCAAGTACAACTTCATTATCATATGGTTGTCCTTGCATTGAAGCCATTTGCCTTTGTCTTTCTGCTTCAATTTGTTTATCTATATTTCTTTGATTAATAGCAAAATTTTCTTTTTGTAAATCATAAGAAATTTTGTTTATGTAATCTACATAAGCCTCAATTTCGCTAGTACTTGCAGGTCTACCTAATCCTCTTTCAATAGCAGCCCCTATAGTGTTCTTAGAATCATTAAAGTTTGGTTTAATGTATGTAAATACACTATTGTAATTAACTCCATAACTGTCAGAAGTTTCAAAATTATTAGTACCAAATGCATAATCTTCTAATGTATCTTTATAAAACTCTTTAACAAATACTGTTAAGTTTTGTGGTGTGGCACCTGGTAATGACATTATGCTTAACAAGTCTTCTCTTGTTACAGCTTCTCCATTAATATTAAATCTAGACATAGCACTTTCTATAGCTTGTAAAGTTCCACCATCATTGTTATCAAGTACACCATAAACAAAACTAAATGGTTTTAAGAAACCTGCTTCTACTAATAAAAGTTGTACTTCCATAATTTCTTCAGCAGATGCATTTGCAAACAACTGTCTCCCTAATCCATACTCATACAATGGTATTTCATCTGTATTAGAATATACAGGTCCTTTAAGGTCTACATCTCCTAGTCCGTAATAATTACTAGCACCTAAATTAAAAGCACTTACTTGTAAAAAAGGGTCATCAATAACTTCATTAAATGGCATTTGTGCTGGACCCTGCATACCTTCAGGTAATGCACCAGTGTCTTGTGATTCAAGATATCCTTCTACATCTATGTCTAAATCTCTTAACCTTTTATCTACATTATTTAAATACTCTTCAGGAGTAATGATACCTTCTTCTAACTGTGCTCTCTGTCCTGTCGCAAAAGCTTCGTCAGTTAATGTCAATACTGCATCTCTGTATCCATTTTCTCTTGCTTCTTTTTCTAAATAAGCTTTGTATGACAAATCTGCTTCTGATGAATACTCAGCAAGTATTTCCATATTTGCATCATCTACAGTAATAACTATATCTCTAGGGTCTTTACCTGCAATAACTGCATCAATCATAGCCTCGTGATGTTGTCCAGCCATACTTGATATTTCGTCTAAACTAGCAGGGTCTACTGTGTTATATATTAAATCTAATCCTTCTCTTACTTCAGGTTCTAATTCATCGTATTTTCTACCTAAGGAATAAGAAATCATATTAGTCCATTTGGTATAACTCATACCTTGTTCTTGTTGTCTATCAGGAGCAGGGTCATCTATCTGAGCTTGACCTACCTCTGTAACTGCTTCTACTCCAGGTTTTAATATAGATTTATATACTATTTCATTCCAAACCATATTTGGTATCCAAGCAAAGACTTTCCAAAATTCTAAAAACTCTTCTTCGTCAAAGTCAGCTTCTTCTACGCCAGATTGGAATTGTTGTTTAATATCTCTAGCTATATCAAGAACAGAAGTTTTAGTATCTTCATAAGGAACATTTTTTCTATTGTTTAATATATCCTCTAATAATTTTATTTCTTCTTCAGTAAGTTGTGGTTTTACTTCTTCACTCATTAGTTATATGCTCCAAATGTAGTTTGTTCTTCAATCTCTCTACGGAATATATCATACCATATATAGTAGAAATCAGGGTGCTGCATCATTAACTGTTTAGCTAACAAACTTAAATACTGTCTTTGTTTAGTAGCTTCTGCTCTATACAAAGTAGCATTAGCACCGTATTCATATTTTAATCCTTTAAGCAATTTTTCTCTAGCCATTATGTATTTCATTGCACCTTGAACAACATCTAATTGTTCTATAAATTTTGTTTCACCATTAGGTAGTTTTACAGTTTTACCTGCTTCTGCATTTAGTAACTGATTAAAGGCTTTAATCTTAGCATCTGTATCTAAAGGAGTAGGTGTAGTAGAAGTAGTACCATAACCAGGAAATTGTTCTTGTAAATTTAATTTATACATATACAATGCTTCAAATTTTTTATCTATAGAAAAACCTTGATAGTAAGGTGTATCTAATATTAATCTTCTAAAGTTTTCATAAGCTAATGAACCTTGAGCTTGTCTTACGCTTCTTTGAAATTCTTCAGGTGATAAGTCTA
>Ga0208666_1000884_pt1 | contig 13706 bp, 14 predicted proteins | sample 5B_taG_FD_184078 | JGI IMG/M metagenome (GOLD analysis project Ga0208666, IMG submission 184078) | Marine viral communities from the Subarctic Pacific Ocean - 5B_ETSP_OMZ_AT15132_CsCl metaG (SPAdes) (version 2) | ecosystem: Environmental > Aquatic > Marine > Oceanic | place: Pacific Ocean...
GTTGAAAACAATGCTACTGACAGAACAAATTTAATTAGGGATGTAGAGCAAAACAAAGAAAAAATATCTGAAATGCTTGATGCCCTTTCTGAAATGTATGAGGACATGGAGGATTGGGACAACGAATTATGGGAAGAGGTAGACATGATCCATGAAGATATGGGCGGTATGGCTTCTCATATGATGGAAATCATTAAGATTCAAGCTCGTGTTAAGACTCTAGAAGGCACGTTGGAGTATCTCACACGATCTCCTATGCATTCGGATGCTAGATAATGGAACAGACTATCGAAACCTTTAATGGCACTAAAAACGTAGAGGTAAACACAATTGCCAGCCAAGGTGATGTTCAAGCGGGTATTGAATTTATATACCATATGCGAGAACATCTTTTAGATGTTGCAGTAGCCACGGCTTTTGGTCTTATTGTTTATGGTATAATTTTATTTATGAAAGCGAAAATCAAATGAGTAAAGCAATGAAAGCCTTGCAGGAACGCTGCGGAGTAACCCCAGATGGGGCTTTTGGACCTAATACGGCAAGAGCAATCGCTCAACACTATGAGTTATCGCCAGAACGTGCGGCTCACTTACTTGGTCAATCCGCGCATGAAAGTGGTTACTTTAAGCTAACTGAGGAAAATCTTAATTATTCTGAAGACGCATTAAATCGTGTCTTTGGTCGTTATTTTGGTGAAGGTAAAGAAGACGCATCTAAGTATGCGCGTAATCCGCAAAAGATTGCCAACTATGTGTATATGGACAAGCATAGATCGAAGGGCGGTGCGCTCGGAAATGTTGAGGAAAATGACGGTTTCGCTTTTCGAGGCCGAGGATTTTTACAATGCACGGGCCGTACAAATTACCGAAAGTTTGCATCCGAAATGCGCTTACCTGATGTAATGAAAGACCCTGATCTTGTTGCTACAGATTACGCATTTGAAAGTGCATACTGGTTTTTTCAACGTAATGGGCTTTTTAAAATAGCAGATAAAGGTGTAAACGACGATATAATCACAGAGGTTACGCGCCGTGTGAATGGTGGTACTCATGGTTTAGATGACCGCTTAAAAAAAACTAAAAAAATATATGGATGGCTATCATAAAATGTTCGGTTTATTATTTTTAAAAATATAACTCGAACAATTGTTTGAAATATGTATAATTCGGGTATTAGGAGATTGTTGAATGCCGCTGACTAAACTTCAGTTTCGACCCGGTATTAACCGTGAAACTACGTCATATACCAACGAAGGCGGATGGTTTGACATGGACAAAGTTCGGTTTCGCTTTGGTTATCCTGAAAAAATAGGCGGCTGGATTAAGGAATCATCAACTAATTTCTTAGGTACATGTCGTGCCTTGCACCCTTGGGTTGCATTAGATGGTAGTAATTTTCTTGGTGTTGGTACGCATCTTAAATACTATATCAACGAGGGCGGTGGATATAGTGACATTACGCCCATACGAAACACCACATCTGCGGGTGACGTAACTTTTTCTGCAAGTGCAAATGATCTTGATGGTGCAATTACAGCCATTGACACTACAATAACTCTTACTTCTTCTTCTGGTTTTCCTGCGTCTGGTCGCATAAAGATTGAAGATGAGATCATAACATATGCCGCTTTGTCTGGTAATAATTTAACAGGATGTGTTCGTGGTGAAAGTGGCACTACTGCTGCTTCTCACGCTGATGCACAAACCGTTACATGCACAACTATTGTAGTTGCCGATTCTAATCATGGTGCGCTTGAAAACGATTTTGTAACTTTTTCAGCCGCAGCTTCTTTGGGTGGCGTTATTACTGCGGATGTTCTTAATCAAGAATATCAAATCACTGCAATCGTAAATGCTAATAGCTATCAAATTGAGGCTCGTACAGTTTCAACTATTGGTAGTATTACAACTACAAATGGTCTTAATCCAACGTTTGTTTTTGCTACAAGTTCTGACTCTGGTAACGGCGGTAGTAACGTTGTTGGCGCATACCAAATAAACACTGGCCTTGACACAACTATTGTAGGAAATGGTTGGGGTGCAGGTACTTGGGGTCGTGGCGCTTGGAGTTCTAGTACATCTTTGGCGGCTTCTGGGCAAACTCTTCGCATATGGTCACACGATAATTTTGGTGAAGACTTAATTATTAACGTTCGTGACAGTGCGATTTATTATTGGGACAGAACGGCTGGCACGAGTAGCCGTGCCGTACAGTTAAACACAACAGGTTCTATTGCAGCCGCAACAGCCGCTGGAACATCGACAGGAACAGCTACTTTTACTGGTGTTACACAAGACAGCACAAGTGGTTCAGGCTCTGGCGCAGAGTTTATTATTGAGGCTGTAGGCGGTGTTTACAATATAGTAAGCATAGTTGGTGGTGGCGTAAATTATAATGTATCTGATACAATCACAATTTTGGGTGCGAATCTTGGTGGGTCAACACCTACCAATAACTTAACTATAACGGCTAATCAGTTAGACAACTATGCGGGTGCGCCGACAATAGCAAAACAAGTGTTGGTATCTGATAGAGATCGTCACGTTATAGCGTTCGGCTGTGACTCAGAAACAAATCCGGGCATACAAGACCCATTGCTTATTCGTTTTTCTGATCAAGAAAATATTTCTGAGTGGGGCGCTAACGTGCAAAATACAGCAGGTGATTTGCGTATTGGCTCTGGGTCAGAGATTGTTACGGCTATAGAAACAAGGCAACAAATCCTAGTATTTACTGACGTATCACTTCACGCCATGCAGTTCTTAGGGCCACCATTTACATTTGGTATTAACGCTATTTCAGAAAACATCACAATAGCTGGCCCTCTTGCTGCTATAAACGTTGAAGACAATGTGTTTTGGATGGGTGCAGAAGAGTTTTATGTGTATGGTGGTGCTGTTCAACGACTACCTTGCTCTGTGCGCGATTATGTTTTTACTGACATTAACAATGATCAGTTACAAAAAATTACAGCCTCAACAAACACAGCATACTCTGAAGTAACGTGGTTTTATCCGTCTGCGTCCAGTAGCGAAAATGATCGCTATGTAACCTACAATTATCAACAAAAAGTGTGGTATTTTGGTAATTTAGCACGAACTGTGTGGTTAGATCGTGGTGTTAATTCTCAACCTATAGCTGCTGGAACTGATCATAGTTTATATTTACACGAGGTTGGCTTTGATGATGGCAGTACAAGCCCAGCAAGCGCAATCAGTGCATATATTGAGTCAAGTCAAATGGACCTTGGAGAAGGCGAACAATTTGTCTTTATGAGGCGCTTGATACCAGATTTAACATTTAGAGATTCTACAGCAGTAGCCCCTAGTGCCACTATGACTCTAAAAGTTCGCAACTTTCCCGGTGGTAATTACTTATCATCAGACGCAGCATCAGTCGCAAAAACAGCCAGCGTCCCGGTAGAACAGTTCACAGACCAGATATTTGTTCGGCTTAGAGGCAGATCGTTTGCGTTTAGAATTGAAAGCGCAGATACAGGCGTAACATGGAGACTTGGCTCTCCAAGGGTAGAAGTCCGACCTGACGGGAGGCGGTAATGTCTAGAAATCTAACATTACCATTTTTTCCTGTACCGCCTGAAGAATATGACTATCAATACTTTGCTGAACTTGTTCGATCTTACTCTACTTACTTAGAACAAATGCAAAACGCAGGCGAAGGCCGTAACACGTTTACGGTATTTACAGAATTACAAACAGATGACAGCGGCTTAGAGCTAGGTGGTGTCTTTAATCATGGCGGCTTTTTAAAAGTTGCTGAACTCAACACCCCACATGTTCGTGGTTTACAAGGAACAGGACAGGTGGGCTTTGCTACGGTGACAATATCATGACAGTTATTACAATGCCAGATGGGTCTAAATGGCGACCTTCCTCAAGTACAGATATGGTGCATTGCGCAAGCTGCGATAACGCAGTTGACACACCAGAAGAGATTGCAAGCTACCCAGATGGCAACTGTCCAGAGTGCAATAATCCGTGGACAGGAAGCGAAAAAAGAAGCACAACTATAACTGTAACTGCCCCTGAAGCTATTTCTGGGTCAACACTCTAGTAATTTATGTAAAGATTTGATAACTTATATATAGCGGTCACGAGGTTTTAATATGCAAGGTATGGCACAATACGGTAGAAACGGTGATACAATGATGGCGCACGTTGCTCCGGGCGAAATGGTTGTACCCCCTGAAATCCTACAACGTAACCCTAAAGTTGCGCGTGGTTTGGGTATGGCTTTCGCTGATGCAGGTGCCGACCCAATGCGTTATACTGTGGGTTCTGGTCAAAATAGCATTAACCCTGTGACGGGTGAGCCTGAGTTCTTTATTGATAAAATAATTAAATTTGGCTCTCAACTTCTTGGTGGTGGCGGTGGTAACTTCTTTAGCAACCCTATCGTGCAGGGTGCTATAAGTAACGTTGCGTTAAAAGCCATCACTGGTGGCAAGCCATCTTTGCGTGATGCACTGCTTGGCGGTATTGCAGGCGGTGGTTTGGGCTATATGTCAGGTGGTGATTCTGGTCTTGGTTCTTTGTTTGGCATGGATACAGATATTTCAAAAGCGTCTAGTAAAATCGCAGGTCCACCCGCTATTTCAAGTAAAATTAAGGAAGATGCGCTTCAAAAAGTAGTGAATGAAACTGTTAACAAACCTAAATACAAACGTGCGGAAGGTTTGTTAGGCATAGGTGAGTTGTTTAATCTTAATCCAGATGAGGGCATTGGTAGATTGTTAAACAACAAAGCAGGTGAGGCTATCGCTATGGGCCTTGGCTCTCAGTTGCTAGATTCTGTATTTGGTAAGGATTACGAAGAGACTGACCTAGATCGCGCTGCAAGGCGCTCAAATCAAACATACGCTGAAGCAATGGCAGACCCCACAAGGGTTAAGCTAGGTGATGTTATGAGATTAAATGAAGGCGGCGCAACATATTTCCCGCGCCGTGATGGTGGTATTATGCCAAGCGAAGGTTCTGGTACAAAAGATGATGTTCCTGCTATGCTAACCGCAGGCGAGTTTGTCATGACCCGTGACGCGGTAAAAGGCGCTGGTAACGGTAATTTAGACAAAGGTATTCAGACAATGTATGGTATGATGGATAAACTGGAGGATAGAGCGTAATGACTGAAACCACACAAACGGTAGTAACTGCGCGTCCACAATATATTCAAGACATGGATTTAGCCTTACTTGGCAAAATCTTTGGAGAGCCAGATGCAGATGGTGTACTGCAAGGCGGCATTTTAGATGCAAATGAATTCCCTAATTTATTTCAAATTCCAGATTATGTTCAGGCAGAAGTTGATCCTCTTCAGTCAGCCGTAACAAGTACACTTGGCGATGCAACGCAACGTCAAGCCTTTATGGATCGTTATCTACCTTATTTCCAAGACGCATCAGGAACTCCTCGTTACTTACCTGACGCGGGAAGTGCTTTAAGCACAGGCCAAGCTACTATGGCAAAAGCTCTTACGAATTACTTTCCAGATGCCAAATCAGCTTTAGAAGCTGGACGCGGTTCTGTTGATGCAGGTGGTCAGTTTGGTGCTAAAGATGCATTTGATCGCAGAACAGGACGCGCATTTGAATTAGCTGAACAGGGTCTTGGTAGCTTCGATCCAAGCTCGGTTGACGATTTTATGGACCCTTATAAGCAGCAAGTTATTGACGCTGCTATGAAGAAAATTACCCGTGAGGGTGCGCAGCAACGTCAAGCTGATGCAGCTAGGGCAATTGGTGCAGGTGCTTTTGGTGGTTCTCGTTCAGGCATTCAGGCCGCAGAAACGCAACGCGCTATTGAAGAAACCAAGCAAGGTACTATCGCTAACCTTTTGTCAAAGGGCTATGATAAGTCGATGGCAAATGCGATGGCTACAGACGAAGCAGAGCGCAAACGTGCATTACAAGCCTCTGGCCTTACAGGTAGGTTGGGCGCATCTGGAGCATCTTTAGAATCAAGTGCCTTTGAGGATGCAGCCAAACGTGGTTTAGGAGCCGCTGAAAACGAAAAGAAACGTGACCTAGAGGCAGGACGCCTTACAGGTGGATTGGGACAAACATATGGTCAGTTAGGCGGTGCGCAAGCTGATGTAGGTCAAGCATACGGCAAATTAGCGGGTACATCTGCTGATATTGGTCGTGTGTATGCAGGCATGCAGCCTGCTGACCTTGGATTTATGTATGAGCTTGGTGGAAAAGAACGTCAGTACGGTCAGCAAGCTGAAGACTTTGCGCGTCAAAATACACTAAACTACACGCAGCAAGCACTTGCTCCGTTGAGTTACGCACAAAACTTCGTAACTGGATCGCCATCGGCGTCTATGTATAGTCAATATACACAAGGTCCACAAACATCAGCAGACCCATTCTTGCAGGGCGTTGGAGCGTATTCAACAATGCAAGGTTTTAGCGGTTAACAAGAGGTGCCTATGACTCCCGAAGAAAGATATAATCAGGTAGCGCAAAGATATAGCGAAAATCCTCAAAACCAAGGACTGGGAGCGCAGCTTAGAAGTCTTTTTGCAGCAGAAGGTCCTGAAGCAGCAGGAACATTTGTTCGGATTCCAGGTGCTGATCAAAGCCCCGGTGGTCGTTTGAATGCTTTAATGAGTTTAGCAGATAATCTTGATTTTAAAAACCAAGACGCTCTTGAGGGGTATTTAGGCGATATAGCTGAAAGAACTATGGGATATGAAGGTTTATCTATACCAGTCGAAGGCTTAGTTCCAGACGAAGGTGGGTTTTTCGGTGGTGGTGGCCCTTTTATGTCTGAAAGCGGTCAGCAGTTTGGTTTCGGAGGAAACGACATTTCAGAGATGGAAAAAGCTCGTAGAGAAATACAAAAAAATGCTATTTTGCCAGAATTTGATCAAGGATTAGGAACAGGCGCAAAAAACCAAGAGGCAATTTTAAAACAACGAGTTAAAGACAGCAATCTGGCTGAGAGAGAGTTGCTTGGAGAAGAAGCTCAGTTTAAACCATCTGCTTTGGACGAAATTGGAGAGCTTCTTACTAGGCTAGATGCCAAACCTAAAGATAAAGAAAAACCAGAGTTAAAAGATGCTGCGCCAAGTCCTACGGAAACTTTAGAGGCTACATTGACAGGTGGTCGTGGAGATATTGTAGAAAAGCCCGGTGAACGGGCAGCATATCTAGAAGCTCAAAAAGAAAAAAATGCTAAAAAAACAGGAAAAGAAGTTGACCCTCTTGGTCCTGATGCTGCTGCTAATGCATTTTTTGCAGCTATGAAAGATGTATCAGACTCTCCGCCTCGTAAAAGTGAGTCAAAAAAAGAAGCTATAGCTCGTTATAGAAAAGAATTTGAAGAAGCTACAGGAATAGATGCAAGTGGCAAAATTGATAAAAGTCGTGCGTTACAGGCTTGGGGTCTTGCTTTATTAAAGAATAAAGCAGGTGGTAAAGGGTTTAGTGGTGCGCTTGAAGCACTTGGCGAAGCAGGTGAGGCTGCTATGCCGTATTTAGATAAAGCAACTGCGGATTCAAAAGCTGCTCAACTAGCAGCAGGTCAATATGCATTACAACAACAAAAAAATGATTTGTCAGCGGAGAGAGCCGCTGCGCAAGCTGATAGCGATTTTAAGAAAGACGTTTATTTAAAGTGGTATGACTCTCAACTGAAAAGGCAAGAAGATAATCTACAAGCTCAAGCAGATTTATTAAAAGCTCAAGTTGAAGGTGGTCCAGAGTATGACAAAAAACATGAGTTTACATTTGCGACAGGGCAAGGAGATGCTTCTTCTTGGAAAATACCAGTTGTTTATGACAAAAACACACCAACAGGTGGCATTATATTAAAGCCAGAAGCATATGCTAGAAAGTATATTGACGGTAGAACAGGGGTAGAAGACGCAATTGATGTTATTTCAGAAATGAGAAACGCGTCTATGGAAATTGCGCAAGGTGGTGGTACTGTTAAATTTGCATATGATAGATTAAACTCTATTGGCAAAGCACTTTTCCCTAACTTAAATACAGGAAATCCAAGTAGCGAACAAGAATATGCTCAAGGTGTAAATCTTTTAATGGGTCGTTTTAAAAGATTCTTAACTCAAGAAACTGGGAATGGTATTTCTAACAGAGATGTAGAAATATGGGAAAATGAAATTATGAAAAAACCGGGATGGTTTACAAATTTTGATGAAACAAATTCTGCTTTGAACCAATTAGAAGACATATTTAGAGCTAAATTATCTGAATTTGATGCTGGCTTAGATTTTATCTACAATCCTGAAAACTTAGATAAAGGTGACTTTGAAAAACTTGTTGAAAAATATGGTGATCTTGATCAAATACAAGGAAGCACAGGAAAGTTAATCTTTAAAGATGGAAAAATAGTTAGGGCTAATTAATGGCTGAAATACAAGTTGAAGTTCGTCCGGGCGAATTTGTTCCTTTTGAAATAAAGGGAGAAAAGCCAAATTACATCGAAATGAAACAAATAGAAAAACTTGTTCGTGATGTGGAGAGGACGGATAGAAAAGGTCCTTCTATTGAAGTTGCCAGTGAAGAATTTGACACTGAAACTGGAATAAAAAATAATCGCCTAAGACGCCAGTTAGCAGGCGCTGAAACTGCAAAAGAAGAAGAAAATGTTTTAGGTCGCTATGGTTTTAGAGAAGGCGACTATATGAGAGATGATCGTGGAAACTTAGCGATCACTCCAAAAGGCGCACTTTTGCTCGGCATAGAAACTGAAAAGCCAATTATGATTGACGAAAGCGGATTTACTTTGTCTGATTTACAAGACTTTGTAGGCGCGGCTGGTGAAGAAATTGTAGGTGGTATTGGCGGTGCTATAGCAGGACAGGCTGCAATTCCTATTCCAATACTAGGTGCTGCTATTGGCGCAGGTTTAGGTGCTGGAGGTGGTAAGTTATTTGAAGAAGGTGTGGAAACATTAAGAGGCACACAAGAAGAAAGCCTTCTTGATGTTGGTAAGGCGGCTGGTACTGAAGCTCTTATAGCCGCCGCTGGTGAAGGTGTATTTGGTGCAATTGGCAAATCTTTTGGATTCGCGGTAGGTCGTGGTCGTGCAGGTAGCAAGTTAGCTCCAGAAACACAAAAAGAAGTAGCAGAAGCTATACAATCCAATTATAAACCCTCATTATCTGCTATGGGCGCAAATTCTATCGTATCGCGTCAACAAGCCATGAGCGAAAAGGCTTTAGGAACATCTGTTAGGTTGCGTGAGAATCACGAACAAATCATGAAAGATTTAGCAAAGTTACGCGCTTATGGCGCTGACGGTGGCGTGGATATAGATGCTACTGCTGCTATTCTAACAAATGCTGTAGAAACTGGTGATAATGCGTTGCTTCAAGCTGAAAAGTTTGCATCTAATAACCTAATCAAACACATGGATGACATTGCTGTTCAAATAGGGAAAGCTGCAAAAAAAGATGACGCACTAAACGCTGACATACAAGGGGCATTTGTTGGTGCATATAAAGCCTTTGATGACAAGGTAAAAGAAAAATTTGCTAACCTTGAAAATTTAACAAACAGCGCAGTCGGTGATACTGCACTATTTAATACGCGTGGTTTAAAAGCAGATGCTAAATTAGAACTTGATAGATTGGTAGCGGCTGGATCAGGAAATCTTGGGAAATCTCGTTTGGCTGTTGATGAATTAATGAAGCTACCTGATGACGCATCGTTTACTCAAGTTTATAAAGCCCGAAAAGCACTGAACGATACTTGGATGGGTAACTATGGCTCTGACAGTGTGGAGCTTATGAAAGACAAGTTTCTTAATAAACTAGATGATTTTATATCTCCTACTTCTGTCAACAATGCTATGAGGCGAAAAGCGGCTAGTGACTTAACAGACGAACAAAAGAAACTTTTTAAAAATGTTTCTAATGAAATACCAAAGCTGCGTAGTTTCTTTAAACAGGGCATGGATAGTTTTGAAAAGGTATCGTCTGCTGCTAGTTTAAAAAGTCTAAATGCAGCCGTAAAAGGTGGTAAAGAGTTAAATCCATCTCAGGCATTTAAAAATTTAATCAGGCAAGATAATCCAAAATTGCTAAAAGATGCTCGTGCAGTCTTAGGTGAAAAAGTTTATGAGCCTTTGCGTGAACGTGCGGCTGCTGAATGGTTGCGTAAAGCTATGCGAGAATCAGGCTCCACGTTAGATTCAACAAAAAAGTTTAGTGGAAGTAAATTAAAAGAAAAGATAGATACTCTTGGCGGCACAGCCGATGAATTGTTCGGTTCAAGAATCTCAGAAGTTCGTAGGCTGGCGGACCAAATGGATACTTTATCTTTAACAAGAATTGATCAAAGTGTTATTGATGATTTTTTAGAAGCAGGTGGTGACGAAACTGGTGTGAATTTATTGCGTAATATAAAAGACGCGATGCAAGAAAAAGCACAGTTTGATTCTGCGGCAATGGCTAGAAAACTTCGTGCAGGATCATTGATGCCAGATGAAGCAGCAGACTTATTGGCAAGCCCATCTGTTAAAGGTAATGACATCACAAAACTTTCAAAGTTTTTTAAAGATAAACCTGAAGAGTTAGCTGAGTTACAATCATACTATATGCAGAACCTGATAGGTGATTTTGAGCATAGCTTTATGACAGACAAGAAAGCCTTTAAGCAATTATCAGAACGCCTTTTACGGGCTGAAAAATCTGGTAAACTAAGAGCTTTATTTCCTGAAGCAGAAGCTGATTCTATCGCTTTATTTGGCAGAAACATGAAAGTTCTTGGTGCATCTGCTGAAGGTGGTGATCTTGTTGCAGCAAATATTGCGGCTAATCCATTAGAAAATTTAGGAACACTTTTTCGTCTTGGTATGGTTGGTAGAGTTCTCTCTACTGGTCCGTTCTACACATCTTTCGCGGCACGGTATGGAAAAGAAGCTGCAAAAGAAAAAACTAAAGCTGGTAAAATGCAGGTGTTTTTAAGAGTTTTAAACGATACCACTAAATCTTTTGCAAAACAACAAGGTATGAGAGGAGCCGTAGGAACTGTAGGTTCCATGAAAGAAGGCGCTTCCAATATAGCTCGTGATTTAGAAAATCGTAGAGTATCTTCGGTACCAGCGCCAGTAAGCCGAACAACTATGCCAGTTCCTGATGTTGCCCCGGTAGAAATATCTGACGTTCCTGACTTCTCTAATATTCGACAACGCGCAAAGGAAAACCCAGCAGTGGCAGCAACACTACTGGGTGGTTTAGGTAACGCAGGACTTCTCTAGTCTTCGATGACTGTAGTTATACCGCCTATGCCTACAGCAGCGGGTTGATAACCACGCTTACTATTGACACGCTCCTGAACATCTTCGTATGATTCTTCGATCATGCGTGATAACTGTCTACCCAAAGCACGATCTTCTTGATCGGCAATGAAGATTAGTTTCTTGTACGCGTCTATTGATATACCGACTGATTTGTATTTTTCAGGTTTTGGCATGGAGGTTCCTTCCCATAAATGACGTTTCCTACTGTATATAATCCCAAGAGGCGTGGGTCAAGACCCAAGTACGGTAATAAGAAAGTAACTGTGCAGGGGATCAAGTTCGATTCTAAGTGGGAATCACAGCGTTACCTGTATCTTAAATCATTAGAACGCGCAGGGACGGTCAAAGACTTGGAGCTACAGGTGCGTTACAATCTTATGGTCAATAACGAAAAGATTTGTGCTTACATTGCTGACTTTCGATACCAGAAGCAAAACAAAGATGGCGAATGGTATGAGGTGGTCGAGGATGCCAAGGGTGTAGAAACTCCAGAGTTCAAGTTAAAGAAAAAGTTAATGAAGGCTTGTCTTGGTATTGAAATACTTTTGTCAAAAAAAGGGGGGCGCTAGGCCCCCGCAATATTATGTGTGTTTGGCAATGTGCCGTTTAAGTTTTGTGGCTTGTTTAGCAAAATATTTGCCACCCGCGACAATCTGGGGTTCGTCATCCCAGTGACCTTCGCGGTAGTCGATGTCAGCACGGTTGTCCAAGTCGGCTTGGAACACACGCACCATGTCAACACTAACTTGTGTTGATGGCTTGATCTTCCCCGCAAGGAAGTCTTCAAGAAACGCAATGTATTCATTGCGAAACTCTAATGGCTCAATGCCATCAGCACATTCAATGAAGTGCGAGACTTCACTGGAAGTGTAGTTTTTCTGACCACGGAAGGTCAGACCGAATGGGATGGTAGTGGTAGACATGGCATACTCCTTTCAGAGTATAAGGGGGGCAAAGCCCCGGTTGAAAATAAGAGAGCTAGAAACTCTCACCTCCTATAATCCCACTATACATCAATTCATTTGGGATGTCAATAAAAAAATTTATCTAAAAAAAGTGTTGACATGTCCCAAGCCTTGTGGGATATGTAAATTTCTAGTAACTTAACAGCGGAGAATCGACATGAACAGTCGTGAACTTTTTGAGCGTCGAGAGGAACTCAAGCATGTCATTAGTGAAATGCGTGATGAACTCAAAAACGTTGATGAACAAATCTATGATACCTTCTTTACTCAAGTAAGTGATGCGTTACGCGCAGATGGTAAAGACTTTGGAACTACACACATCATTGCAGGCAATCGTAAACTAAAAGCTACGGTTCGCAAAAAGGTTGTGTGGGATCAAGAAGAGCTTGGCAATGTACTTCAGTCAATGCCTGAAGAAGATGCGCGTCACTATGGAAAACTTACGCTTGCAGTTGAAGAGCGTAAATACACAGCAGCCCCACCTGCAATCAAGGCGGCTCTCGAACCATGCCGTACCGTAGAAGTTGGTGGCTTTACTATTGAGGAGGTAGAATAATGGCTTTACAAATTATCACAGCCGATCAGCGTTTAGCTGAAAAGAAGGGCCACAAAATCGTGGTGTGTGGACCAAGCGGTGTGGGTAAAACCACACTCGCTAGGACTCTTGATCCAAAAACTACATTGTTTATGGACTTAGAAGCAGGGGATGCCGCTATCGAAGGCTACCCAATTGATGTGATTCGTCCTCGAACATGGACTGAATGCCGTGACCTAGCTTGCTTTTTAGGTGGTGCTAACCCATCACTGTCAGAAGATCAGCCGTACAGCCAAGCGCACTACGATTATGTTGCGCAAATGTACGGAGATAGCGCAGAGATTTGGGACAAGTTTGACAGTCTGTTTGTGGACTCTATTACTGTCGCAGGGCGTTTGTGCTTTCAGTGGTGCTTACAGCAACCAGAGACACGCTCTGAGCGTTCTGGAAAGCTAGACACACGCGCAGCTTATGGAATGCATGGGCGTGAAATGATGTCATGGCTAACACATCTTCAGCACATTCGTACAAAGAATGTAATTTTTGTTGGCATTCTTGATGAAATCACAGATGATTATGGGCGCAAGCAATATGCGCTGCAAATCGAAGGCAGCAAGACGGGGCGTGAATTGCCCGGAATTGTTGACGAAGTAATTACAATGGCAATCTTGTCAGGTGATCACGGTCAGTATCGTGCGTTTATCTGTCAGCCATTGAATGAGTGGGGCTACCCTGCAAAAGATCGCTCTGGTCGCCTCGAAACTTTGGAAGAGCCACATTTAGGCAAATTGATGGAAAAGATGTCTAGTCGCTCTCCCGATCAACCAAGGGATTTAACATTTGTTGATCCTGCAACACAAATCTCTAGCGAAGAGGAAGCACAAAATGCTTAATTTAAATAACGTACCCGCCGAT
>Ga0208666_1000888_pt1 | contig 13652 bp, 17 predicted proteins | sample 5B_taG_FD_184078 | JGI IMG/M metagenome (GOLD analysis project Ga0208666, IMG submission 184078) | Marine viral communities from the Subarctic Pacific Ocean - 5B_ETSP_OMZ_AT15132_CsCl metaG (SPAdes) (version 2) | ecosystem: Environmental > Aquatic > Marine > Oceanic | place: Pacific Ocean...
TCTGAAAACTGCACAGCCCCATTTGAGAAGACAATCCTCTTTGAGGAACCAACAGTGTATGTTCTAACGCTGCTTGACTGAGTGAGATTGTCAGTCGCAAGGTTTTCAGTTACTGCATCACCCTCTACTAATATTTTCTTCCAGCTTCCCACTTAAAGATCAAGCTTTTTTTAGTTTTAACTCTTCTTTTTCCTGGAGCTTTTGAAGTCGAGAAAATTCCTTGTCAAGCTTATCCATAAGGGATGAGATAATCTTTGCATCTGAGGCCTTGATATTGGCTGTCTTAGCTACCTCGGAGAGGAAGTAAACTTCTGTAATGTCTAATTTCATTTGAATTGAATTAAGGTTTGAAATTATTTAGCCTTCAGTTGATTCTGAAGTTTATGTACTACTTCTGCCAGCAAAAGTACATCCTTTCCTTCGAAGGTCCCATCGTGGAGACACTTTAAAATAAAGGTAAGCTCCTGCTGGTTCAAGGTGTCGGTGGTTAAAGAACCATCGCCCTTGCTCCTATTTAATAATCCCATTACGTCGTTGTGTACAGGTAAAGACCTTCGTTTTCACTGGTTCCATCATTATAGAACAGAGAACCAACAGGCATAATACTTGACGTAGGATCAGCGGTACCGAGTGTAAGAGCTGCAACACCCATGTCTGGAGTTGATGCGGATGCTCCATCATCTTTGAACTGCCATCCTGCTACACCAATACCAGAGTTCTTCCAAACAAATTCAGCGCGATTCGCATCTGTAGCAGAAGTATCAATGATGATACCAGCGTGGTCACCATTAGCAGCAGAATGCCCTCCGTTTGCGAGGGTAACAGTCTTGTCTTCAACAAGCAACTCAGTGGTGTCTACAGTCTCTGTAGTTCCAACAACCTGGAGATCACCAGCAATCTTAACGTGAGAGTTAGCGTGACCAATGGTCAGGGTGTTAGCACCAATACTCGCTGCAATCGATGCATCGGCAGCAGTAAAGTCAAGGCCAGTAAGACCAGCCAACGTGGGTGACGAACCGCCCAAGTCAATCGAGGTCGTACCAATCTGAATGCTGTCGTTTGCTAGGGCAGAGTTTGGAAGTGATGCAAGTTCCGTCTCTACAAAATCAGTAAGAGCTGCAAGAGTCATTTTCTTGCTAGTGCCATTTGCTCCGTCATCAACGAGGATGAGGTCGGCAGCAGCAGCAGAATCGAAAGCGAGAGTATTTGATAGAGAGCTGATATTGAAGTCAATCTCAATCGTATCATTACCCGTACCACCAGCAGCAGTGGAGATACCTGATTCAGAAGCTCCAGTAATTGTATGGGCTACAGCACCAGTGTCTGCACCTGTGTTACCAGAATCAGTCGTAATCTGAACGCTGTCTACATTACCCGCAACCGCGACAAGGTTGGAAATGGTAACGCTCTTAAGTGCCGATTCCGAGGTGTCGTAAATGAGAACCTCGTCATTAGTTTGAACATTCTCATCAAGAAGCGTGGTACCAGCGATGTCTACAACCAGGTTTCTGGTAGAAGCAATGTTTCCACCACCAGAAAGACCAGATGTACCAGAAGCGGTTGCAATCTCAACCAACGTGTGGTTAATGTGCTCTTGGGGAACAAAGCCAGACAGGTTGTCGTGAACAATAGCACTGTCATCTGTAGAGATCGATAGCGCCTGAGAACCATCAAAGCTAAAGTCTGCAATACCTGTTCCGTCTGTAAGAGCATTAGTAGTCGTACCAATCGTAGTATTGGTAAATGCGTTGGCACCAAGATCCCTTGTTCCAACTACATTGGAATCGTTGATCACCAGGGCCGTTACCTCTGATCCTTGGGCGCTAAGACCAGTAAGTGTTAAGTCAGAGAAAGAAACCGCAGTAGTTTCTAACGCTACTTTTTTCCATGAAGCCATTTGGTTGTTTTTTTATTTGTTACAAATATAAATCAAATTAGCTAACCCCGAAATAGAGGTTGTCGTTGTTATCTCTGTACATCCCGCCTTCGAACGGATCAGGAGGTGAGGATGAATCAAACTCTTTAAAAAACACAAGCCCGTCCAAATTAATCTTACCTGTCACGGTAGGTGTAAACTGAATATCGTCTCCGCTGTTTGAGTTGATTATCGATCTCGTTGTTCCGTCGTAGTGAACGTCAAGGTTGCCCCCAAGCTGTGGAGATGCATCTTCATGGACATTTTGTATGCCAGAGCCTGTACCCCCTCCTATTTCAGTCCAGTTACTTTCAGTAGTCCAGCCACCACCGTTATATACGTAAGGCGTTGAACCAACAATAGCTAAGTAGCCAGTTGTCTGCAAAAGCGTAGACAATTGGTTTCTTGCTGATATGCTAGAGAAAAATCCAAATCCAATGATTTGATTCTCTGTACCGTCAACAATAGGGGCATCCGCGTTATTATGAGATACTGGTCCTGGAAAAATTGGCATCAGAAGTCTACTTTTATGGTTTGATTGACATCAAAGGCCCCCTTGAACTTTGATCTGTAAAAACGATAAGTAGTGGTAACACCATAGTCATTTGTAATGTCGTAAGTGACCAAGGTGGTAGGGTCATTCAGGTCGTTTCCGTTCAGTATATTGAATTGACCATCAAGTAGTATTTGATTAGGTGTTCCCCAAGCGTTTGGATAAATTATCCAGGTGTAGTTACTGTTGTTGTCCATGGCCGCATTAGCTGTGACTGTGAAGTCACCCTGAGCGGTTAGGCTGTCGTATGGAGAGGTGATTGCATCAAATAAGGTCTGTGCATCCTGGTCGCTAGAAATACTCTCTGTTGTGCTAGCACCTGTCTTAACTTTAAAGTACCACCTGTATGTATGAGGACTACTAGAAATAGTTACATCACTGCTACCCCCGTTGTCAATAGCCGTTACTTTATAGGACTTAGTAGTTTGAGAAGTAAAATCTCTTTCAATGGTTGTTGCCAAAGTCTTAGCGGCGTTGTCGTCTGCGAAACCACTCTCAACTGTGGAATTGTTTTCTAAAAATGCAACCGACGTGTCTCCAGTCTGAGTGTTGTCTACGATGTTGTAGTTAAAGCCTTGAATCTTAACACCCCGACCAACCTCCACGGTCTCCCCATTAGTGTCATTAGAAAACGAACCGTAGTTTCCGTTTGTACCCTGAAGAGCCCTGCTGATATTAGTGAGGCTAATCGTGGTCAAATTGTACTTCTCAAGCATGTTTCTCAAAATGGCTTCAACTGAAGTACCCGCAGCGATTGGGTCAGTCATATGAGAGAAAGCAGGATCTTCGTTTGAGATATTAATTGCGCTCGCAATATTCGGAGATCCATCGGCACCGTCAGCGCCATCGGCTCCATCCGCACCCGCAGCACCAGTCTCACCTTGTGGTCCCTGAGGGCCTTGTGGACCAGTCTCACCCTGCGCTCCAGTAGCGCCTTGCGGTCCAGTAGCTCCATCTGCTCCATCCGCGCCCGCAGGACCTTGTGGTCCAGTGGGGCCCTGTGGCCCTGTGGCACCCGCAGGACCTGCACCAATAGCACCAGCAACAGAAACATTGTTGGCAGCAGCAGTCGTGAGGGAAACAACCTTGGTCTCCTCAGAAGCAATGACAGAGATGTTTATTACTCCTCCGTTAGAGCTTGATACAGCAATCTTTGATGGTTGGGATACACTTATCGGCATGGCACATCTTTACGATCCTAATGTTTCAGAAACATCTTCATTCACCTTAAGTGTACCATAAATTAAAGTAGCGATTACTCCCGATGAGGTTTCGTGTTCAATATCATAAACATAAAGACCAGAGGGCATCGTCTTCATTGTCGTAGCAGACAGAGTAAAGTCAACTGTTCCTGTGTCTGTATCCGCTGGGTTGCTGGAATCAGAGTCATCTACCACCACTTCAACTTGAAAATTAACCACAGGGTTCGCAGTGTTCGCAACTAAAAGGCCAGTGTCCGAATCTCTTACTTCCATCAGAAAAGTGTCCCCGTTAGAAAAACCCACAACGGGGGGTGTACTAGAATCCGTGATGGTCAACCTCAAAGAAAAGGTGTCACCCTTCCTGCAAGTGATGTCCACTCTTTGTGATGTGTCTAAGTTTATTGTGGCCGCCATTATTCTTCTGTTTTGTTTTGTCGTTGATCAATCAGCTTGCTCTGCTCGTCAGCCTGTTTTACCACCCTCTCGTCTTTTCTGTCCTCTTTCAGCACCTCAAGCTTCTCCTTGAAGTTCTTGTCGTCTTCCTTAAATCCGAGGGTAGCCTGGGCTTTAATCATTTCGATCTCCCTTCTGAATCCGTGCTTTACTTGTTCGAGTTGAGCCTCTAGTTGAGCCTTGAGCTGCATCTCCTGAGCTTTAATCTGTGCTTCCATCTGCATCTCTTGCTGTCTAGCCTGAGAAGCAGCCTGGGCCGACTGCTGTTGGACCTGGGATTGCTGCTGAGAGTTTTGCATAGCCATCTGTTGGTTCTGCGCCATTCTCTTCTTCCTGCGAACAATCAAAAGGCGCTCGGCCTGACCCAAGTCTTTTAGCTGCCTTACAGCAATCGCATCCTCAAGATCTATCTCTTTCTGACCGAGTGCCACCTGAATGTTTTGTTCAAGGTACTGTCGCTCGGCTTCCTCCATGTCCTTGACAACCTTTACGCCAAAGTTGTACATAGCCAGGTTCCTGAAGGAGCTAAGCACCTTCATGTTTTCTTTTCCTATGGCGTTCTCATAAATCTTGTAAAGAACAGCTTCTGGGTGAATGACCTGAACGCACTTCACAATATCAGAACATACCTTCTTGTAAAGAACCATAGAAGAATTTGTGATATCGTAGATCGCGTTGTTGGCTGCGGCCAAGGCTTGTTGTCTTACACCGACCAGCGAATCCGACTTAGGTGTAGAAGCATCCATGACTTCGTTGATTCCCGTAGCGTCACGGATCATACGGAGATAGTGATTGTACAAGCCGATGAGCTCGTTAATGTTTCGGATGCTGTTTCCGATCTCCCTGATTGGAGGATTCTGGAATCCGCCCTCTGGGTTCTTGCTTCTGTAATAGAAGACGCCTGTCTGCTCGTAGATATCATGGAGGTCTAGCGGTTGGAGCTCACCCCCGTTTCCAAGCTGGACATTTTCCAAACCTTCAATGTCAATGATGATACCGTCAGGCTTTGCTTTTGCTACAGCCTGCTGAATCTTAAGGTGAGTCAACTGAAGCTGGTCTGCAAAACCTATACAGCTATCCACCATAGACTTTGGCATCATGTCCAAGAGGTTGGTGGCGCAAACAGAGTAAGAAAGGTTTGTCCTAGAAATGTCATGAATATTCCTAGGCATGTTGTTCTTCTTGCCGTAGTTGAACAAGAAGTCAGTACCCAGGATGTAACACCCACCATAAACAGATGAAGTCTCTAACTTGCTGACTTCTCTGTTGAACACAGAATTGATTGGGGCCTTGTAATTTTCACCCTTTGCGTAAAAGCCCACATTTCCATAGCGGCTTTCTTTAGACTCGTAGTATTCGCAATCAACCCCCATAAACTCAAAGTCCAAGACCTCTATCATGTACTCATCATATCCGAATCTGGAAGCGTTGTTCGCTCTGTCGTATGAAGACTGAGACAGCTTACCAGCATCGTAGCCGTACTTCTTCTGAGCCTTTTGGGCTATAGTCTTGTATTGTTCTTCAGTAAACTGGTCGCCCGCCATTCGCTTCAGCTCCTGAATTGGAATGTGCTTTACCTGACCAGCATAAACGAGATCCCCAAAGTTAGGGTCTTCTGTAAAGCTGTGTATGAAATTAGCTGGGTCTACGTAGCTCGTCTTTAATCCGTACTGAGGGTCGTTGTCTCTTTTAACTACAGCCATACCCAGGACCGCTAAGTCGTTGACGCATCGACGGAGAATAGAATCATTGAAGTCGTTCCACTCAAGTGTGAGGTTTGTTGCGATTTGAGCGGCTATCTCCGAGGAGACTTTCACATTCGCGTCCATAAATATCTCAGCCTCTTCAAGAGTGTCGGGAACTTGATCTGGGTCTCCGTTTATCTCAATACCGAGACCCTTCTTAATCCCCTGTAAAGACTCTTTTGCCTTTACCGAGAACTCCATCTTCTTTTTCTCAAGGTCTTTTTCAGACGAAGAAAGAGGGTCGATGGCCTCCAGATTGGGATACGGATTTAGAGACAGGATCTTGTTGACAACGATTCTTACGAATTTAGGGAGGATAGGAACTGGAGTGAAATCCAGGTTGAGCATGCTCCCATCGCCATTGTTAGGATCCAGAGAAGTAAGAAGCGACCTGTAGATAGCCGTGTCTTGCGTTCCGTTTGCGTACCTTCTGTTTTTCTCAAAAGTCCTGCGCCGATTCCCATATGCTGAGTTCTGCTGATCCATCTTCCCCCACTGGTTGTATATGGCCTTGGCATAGCTAAGACCATACTTCTTTCCTTGCTTTTCCTCAGAGGGAGCTAAGGGGTCAGGGAAGTTAGAAGATTTTTTATTGTTACTATACATCTGCAATGGTAGAGTTATTTTAACTCAATGCAAATATAGTAAAACTAGGAGTGCCAGACTTTTGGCTTATATCGTCTGAAAAACTTCTTGTCATTGAAGTCTGACTTAGGTTTTTCTTTCTTTGCCTTTTGAGCGGCAAGAAGGGCCAAGCCAGAGCTAATCGTCAAGTCAAACTTAGTTCTCTTCTCAATCTTGTAGCCAATCCAATCTTCCAGTGTTCTGTTAAAGAGCATCTGCCCTATCTCTCCCGTCTCTGTCTTTATGCCGACATGATCGTGGATATAAGCCTCTATGGCTTGGGCGTGAGACTGAATAACGTCTTGCGAGTTAGAGGGGATGCCTTTTGTTCTCACATTCCCAGAAGAGTTTGGGTTTCGCAGGTGCTGCGGTCTGTCCATCAGGTATCCGTCGTAACCCCTTGATTCAAAGTATCTTGCAATGCCGTACTTGTTGTTCTCTATAAGCAGAGGGTACCCGTAGAAAAAAGCACACATCAAGACGTCTTCATAGAAGATGCTGGCTAGATCTGGGCGTGAAGCGTATTCAACGACAAACATGTTGGGAGGCACGTCCATGTTGAACTTGTTGTACATATGCAGAGCGCCCTTAGAGCCCCTTCCGTCTACCGTAGCGTCCAAGTCGTAGGAGTCAACCCCTCCAACACCAATGTGACCGTTGGGCGGCATGCGCTTTCCGCGCTCTTCTGATTTGTTGTTTCTTAAATGATCTGGCGGCAGCCAAGCCACGCGAAACCTACCGTTCGGATCTGGAGAAAAAACCACCTCTTCGTCTTTTGTTCTCCACACAAAGTTTCCCTGGACTACTGGGTTTGGGTACAGGTTGTCATTGTGTTCTATCTGCTGATAGATCTTCCCAATATTAAACAGACTGCTCTCGATACTATCTCTGAACGCTTCGTCTTCCGTGAAAGGGAACTGTCTAATGATTTCATTAAGCTCTGATGGGTCGTCTTTAAAAGACTGGCGCTCGTTCTTTAGGTAAGCTCGGCTTCCCTGGTCTATTGGCTCCCCGTCAACGCCTTCTATTTCTTTTTTGGGGTTTTCTATGACGGCATTACCATACTTGTCGAAGAACCCCTCCAAGGCTTCGTAGGCTGGGATAAATATTCTGTATAGACCTGAGCGGGTTCGACCGTTGTTGTTTCTCTCGTTTGGGTCAGAATCATACCATAAGCCTTTGTATTCTTCCCCTCCCTTGCTCATGGGGTTTACTGTGCTCCCTACCAGCGCTTTGCCTACTACGCGCTTACCGACGATAAGACATGTACGCTCAATACGCCACGCCTCACGGATGTCGGTAGGCTTCTCCCATTTACCCGCCTCGTCGAGGTACAGCATGTGTAGCTTCTCACCATCGTATGCGTTGTTCGTGGTGTTCTTCCAGTTAACTACAGTATTCAGTGCATCGCCTCGATGGGACGTCTTGTTGTTCTTGGTGATCCGCTTCGACGGCTCACGGAAGGCTAGCTCCATACGGGGGTTTGTGGTACCGTCCTGGATGGGCTTGAAGAAGAATGGGTAGCTGCGAAAGATCGCAACCACTTTCTTCATGAAGATGTTCTCTTGAGCATCTTTACCAGTCTTCGACTGAATGCCCAACAGCTTCTCTTTAACCTGACTAGCCTCGTCAACAAGGACAGAAGAGCATACATTAGTGTAGCCAGAACGACGACACTTAGTATATAGCTGACCGAAACAACGGGGATCAGCTTCACAAGCAGCCATGTGGAGAAAGATCTCTCTTTGGAAAGCGAGGTATGATGGGTATCCGATATCAATTTTAGACCATTGAAGAAACATATAGTGTCTCCCTGTAATATACGTAGGGACCCCATTATTGTAAAACCACACACCGTCGCGCCTACGCTGAAACTCTTGTTCGATGTAAGAACGAAACTTCTGTCGAAACTCGGCAGGTCTTTCGAGCCACTCATCCATACTGCGAATCCTTTGCAGTTCTTCGGGCATAGCAATGCGTTTCCACATCTGCATTGCTTTTGGCTTTTCATGGAAGAGAATCTCCGATCGCTTTGGTTTCTTTGGGAGTACAACGAGTAACCCATGGAGCTCCATGATCTCTCCCTCTGTACCGTTAGGGTCGATCTTAATCCCTTTAGTTTCATAACCGTCTATGTCGATAAGTGCTGACATCAATAGCTTCTACCAAACCTTCCCATTCTTTTAAAACCTGGGGCCCCTGTCTTAGGGTTGGTAAGCTCCATCTGAGCTCCGCATTCGCACTGGCCCTCTACGTAGTAGGTTTTTCCGTCTTTTACTTTCATGGTGAGGTTGCGCTCGAACCGCTCCTTACCGCACTCTGGGCAATGTAAGTCTGGCATGTGTTTAATTTAATTCGTACACCCGACAGGACTCGAACCTGTGACCGTCTGCTTAGAAGGCAGATGCTCTATCCAGCTGAGCTACGGGTGCATATATTTATCTTTAAGTAATCCGATGTATTGTCTTGATTGTCAAAGTCATAGTCGTCCCAGTAGATCAATCCACTAGCATTATTTTGAGAAGCGCTCGGCAAATCCTCCTGAGTAGTCTTTTTGTTTTTCGATTGATCCATTGTCTTGTAACTCTTTAACCATTTGTTCTAAACGCTGACGCTCTATCAGCAACTCCTTACAGTCAATAGCTGTTTGTTTAATGGATTGCAATTCTGCTTTCCTTGCAGACCCACCAGCCTCTGGGTCTACAGGCTTCTTAACTTCTTCAATCATATTATTGATAGCAACCTCCATGCTTGCCATCAACCTCTTAGATGCATTTATCGTGGTGAACTTAGACATCTTCCTGGATATCGTAAACAAAGATGGGCGTCTTCTCTCCAAGATATGCACCAGCCATGTTGTACTCGAAGTATTCGAGAGCATCTGTAAAGCTCATCTCATCCTCTTCCATCAAAATGTCTAGGCATGCCTGAACGCTGTACACGGCAATCATGTTCGCGCCAAACGTGATACCTATTACTGCTGCGTCAAAACCGTCAGCAAGCATGGCCCCCTCGTCAGAAAGGAGGGCAAAAATTTCTTCTTTACTAAACATATTAAATTTCTTTATACCAAAGGTCCTGTGATCGCACCCTGTAGTATTCTTTACCTTCAATCGTAATCCTGTAGTCCATGTTCTTTCCGAAGCCAACTACGTCTCCTACTTCGAGCCCTAGTTCTTCCACCCAAGGCGGAGCAAAAGAGACCTTCCCTTTCGTGACAGGGCTATCTTTGAGTTCAACAACGTCGATAATATCAGACTGTTTCTCCTTTCTTTCTTCCACTCGTTCGAGAAGTGACCAGCCCGCCAGCGGATGTATGTCCCCAGTCTTTGCAGACTTGTAAGCAATAGCCTGGTTATTAACGGTGTGATCAGGATCAAACCGTACAAGATAGTGGTTATCTTCACCAGTAAGAGGCTGGCCGTCGTTAACAACAACAAGATGATGGAAGTAAAGAGTGTCACCCACTTCGACTCCAGTATCGTATTTAAACGGGACCGCAATGACGGGCGCTTCTGTTGTTCTGTTTTTGAATTCATCGAATCTATTATCTATGTAGAGCTCTAAACCGCTCTCTGTTTTAATTGTATCATTGATCCGTTTCTTAATCTCGACAACGAACAAGTCAAACGTTTTCATTAATTAAAAATTTAAGTCAAATTCAAGCAAGCATGGCATCTCGTCTACTGCCTTCCAAAGGAGGGTGCCCTCATTGTTTTCGATATAGATGAGATATCTTTTCTTGCCAAATTTATGAAGATGTCTGTCATCTTCCAAGATAGCGGAGACTTCTCCAGTTCCTGCCCGCATACCCAGATAATAGGCCATGCCGTTTTTAGGGTCTCTTCCGACCACAATTTTTCTAATAAGTCCTTCCATTAGTTTAGGGATATACCCGCTTCACCCAAAAGGTCTGATAGGTCTATATCGTCGTCGTCATCCCTGTACGCATTGTCCATGATGTCCTTGATGCTTTCTAGTTCTGCTCTGCTTTGCAGGTTGAAGCTGTACATGGTTTTCATTTCGGCTTCTTCTTCGCCGTATTCAATTGCATCGAGATCGATAACTCCGACAACAATAGACGCCAACGTTCGATCTTTCATGTCGAACTGGTCTATGACCTCCTCCATCTTCTTGACGAGGGAGTACATTTCGGCAAAGAAGAGGGTGTCTTGCGGGTTCATGATGTAAATTTGTTTAAGTCAAATATACGACATAATACAGATGCCAAAGTCTACAGTTAAAAGATCCAGGTTGTTTAGGGATTTCTCCAAACTGCCTGACAAATACGTCAAGCACAATCACCTTAAGAACCTTCGGTCCGCAACAAACGAGTTCCTGGAAAACAACGCTGACCTCACCAAGTCGTACTTGCACCTGATGCTTTTCTTGTACGACTTAGAGTTCTTTACGATTGACTACGTAGCATCTGAGTACGGGCTGAATCGCAAGAACTTAGCAGACAGAATGATCTACCCCTTGGCTCTGGCAGGATACTTGTACAAGCATTTCGATAAACTCACCCCTTCTGACACGCTAGAGGACCACCTCTTCCGTGACGAGACTAAATACAATTACCGAGTGCGATACGCACTTTCCCAGAAAGGTAGGCTTGCCGTACAGCGGTTCTATAACTCTCTCTAACGACCCTGACCACGATAAGATTTCTTGTAGTTCTTGCTGCTCTTGTTGCTAGACGTCTTAGTCTTAGCGTGAATCCCTGGGCGGCTTACGTTGCGCTCCTCTGGGCTAAAGTTGTTTATCTGCTTAGGCATTCTCTACGGTGTAATAAATTCTGTTCTTCTCGTCTCTTCGGGCGCGTTTGATTTGCTTGCGGTTCCTGCCAGACTCCTTGTAGGATACATGTACCCAGTTGGGCTCCTCATCATCCCCGAACTCCCAGATCATCTGGTCCCACTCCAGGTTGTTCTTGATGTAATTGAAGATCTCTGCGTTCGTTACCTTCCCGTAGATGTCTGCATCCAGGTCGAGCGCCTCACCAATCATATGCTGAGAATACTTACTCCCGCCAATGGCTTTGTTTAGTCGCTTGGAGCGATACCCACTGCTTACCCCAATCGGTACACCGAAGTGATCGCGCACAGGCTGAAATACGTTTTCGGCTACTGCACGTAGATTGTGAATCTCCCAGTCTTCAGGTTTATTGGGGATACCGAGGCGGCTGGCCGTGTTTGACTTGATGGCCTCCTTTAGCGTGAGGTTTTTGCTTAACTTCATTTCGATTTGCTACCCAGCTGGGGTCAATTCGTTTGATACGAGGGTTGTGGTAAAATTTTTTCAATCGTAGATTGAATATAGCAAAGTTAAAAGAAAAATTTGGATTGAATGATATTTTGCCCTACATTGAGATCAGCAAACCGAATTTACGAAACAATCAAAAACAGTTATTTGCTATGAACAATTCAATTTTCTTCCCCGCTACACTGGTAGCAATCTTCTTTGTTGTGTCCGCTATTTCTATTCTGGACCCAGCTCCTCAACCAACCCGCTACGAACTGAGCCCCGCTCAGAAGTACGATCGTGCAATTGACGTAGGATCCTTGATTCACGCTCAAAACAAGTTGCAATAAGAAAGGGGCCTTGAGCCCCTTTTCTTATCTTCTGTATCTTGACTTCTTCTTCATAAACGGGAAGCCTCCGTATCTATTTTGCATTGCTCTTAGCGCTTCGAACAGCTGTGCTTTGCTTAGTTTTTCTTGTGCGAATGGCCCGCCAGCTCTGTCTGCTCCACCGCTTCCAGTATAGTCACTAGGCATTGCAAGCAAGTCCCCAATAGGAATACCTCCAGTTCTGTCTCTGCGAACTTCTGGGTCGCCCCCTGCTGTAATCACCACCTCTGGCAACTCAGCTCTGAAGGTGCGCTCAAGCTTTCGCTCAGGGTCCTTTCTTACGACTACTGGCTTTCTTGGAGTTACTGGGTCAACAGGATCTTCTCTGCGAGTATCTTGTACGGTCTCTTCTCTGCGAGTATCTTGTACGGGCTCTGGGGTGGAGTAACCTCTTTTTGCTCCCTTTGCGAGAGGGAATAACAGATCGTCACTCTTAACAAGTCTGTTTCTTGAAATCTTAGACCCTGGTCTGAACAATGGTACGCTTTTGTCTCTCCCCTCCTCAAGGATCTCCCCCTCTTTTCCGTAAAGATCATACTTCCTCTTAAGGTTGTCAGCCGTAACCTCTCCTTCTGAGTCTTTGAGGTATTCAGATCTGAAATTATCTGCGAACCGAAGTGGTTGATTTCCTTTAAGGGCCGACTCAACCATGTTTCCGAAAACACTATCCGAAGAGCCTCTCCCAGAGGAAATAAAATCAGACACAAACTGTCTTTCATTTTCACTCATGTCTGAGTATAAAAGTTCCTCCATCTGAGGTGTAAGCTCGCCAGTCTCTTCAAACTGCTTTGCCAGCTCTCTGGCTTCAGCCCTAGTTAGCGGTCCACCGTTATCATACTGCTTAGGCACTAGTCCACCACCAGGGTACTCCATCATACCTCCAGCCATATACTTCTTGAGCATAGCACCCATGCCGTACATGGGACTCATCATTGCTCCTTTTCGATACTTCTTCTTCATGAAGCAAATATAAGTAGATTAAAATTACTGTTGTCCAGGGTAAAACGACCCTCCGACATATGAGGGAGTGGGTGCTGGCTGGTTGTATTGTGGAGCTCCTGTGTATGTACCTTGTGGCTGACCAAATCCCATATTCATGGCGGTGCCTTGTTGGTAAGCTGCGTTCAAATACGGGCTATTGATAGCTGAGTAGTCTGTTGTGTCTACTTGTGGTGCTTGCATCTCCATGCCTGGCATAGGCTGAAGGGCTTGGTACGTCTGAATACCAGCGTCAATCAAAGGCTTAGCCTCTTGATATATTTGATTTCCTTTCTGTAACCCTTTAATGATCTTGTCTCCAGTAGTCAATGCTGTTCCTACTGTCCCTGTTGTTGCGGCAGTTCCAGCTGCGGTCGCTCCAGTTGCGGCGGCGCCTGTAGCAGCAGCACCTCCTGCTGCGGCTGCACCTGTACCAGCGGCAGCACCACCAGCAGCAGCGGCCCCTCCAGCAGCTCCTGCCCCTCCAGCAGCACCCGCACCTGCAAATGCGCCTGCGGCTCCAGCAGTGGCTATCGTAGCTGCCGTAAGCGC
>Ga0208666_1000892_pt1 | contig 13626 bp, 21 predicted proteins | sample 5B_taG_FD_184078 | JGI IMG/M metagenome (GOLD analysis project Ga0208666, IMG submission 184078) | Marine viral communities from the Subarctic Pacific Ocean - 5B_ETSP_OMZ_AT15132_CsCl metaG (SPAdes) (version 2) | ecosystem: Environmental > Aquatic > Marine > Oceanic | place: Pacific Ocean...
ATTAGTTTTTCTTTGTACCACCAAAAGTTACACGAGTCTGCCTCTCTTGATTGATTGGCATACTTGGGTGCTGTTCCTTTAAGACATCGTTATCTAAAGCTTCATTACGATCGGCAGTCTTTTGATTATAATATGCCTCACGTTGCTTTGCGAGCTCTTCGGGTATCCTTGCCAGCACAAGGCCACCAACCCCAATCACTCCTGCGTATCGACCTTCGTCTACAGTTGGAAATGTTTCTGCTGGGTATTCATCAGCTCTTACGAGCTCCCATCCAGATCTCATTTTGCCAGACATGTTCTTTGTATCGTCAAATCCCATGCTTTCTGCGCGTATCCATCTGTGTCTGTAACCGTCTGGCGCAGGCGGTGCATCTAGTGATGATGGAGGAGTCCATACTTTAGGTTTTTCTTCTTTAACCCTAGTTTGACTCGCGCGAGAAGTTTTTATCTTTTTATCTTGTTCCATATGCTTATCCCTCCTTCGCGGCTAATTGTTTCGCATACTCTTCGAGTGGCACACCTAATCTTTTAGAAATTGCTACCTGTGATGGTGTGAGTTTCACAGTTTTTCTGCGTCCTTTTCCGGCCGGACGTTTTGCACTTGCTACGTTCTGAACTGGTTGTTCTTTAGTAGGTTGTTCCACATTATCAAATTTGTGTGGGAATTCAAGTCTTATTCGTTTATCCACCTCAGAATAATACTCATCTGATTGTGGGTCGAACCCTTCTTCCTCTACAAGTTTTCTGTGAATATCAAAAGCAGTGTAGGTCATGGCATTATCTGTGCCAAACCAAGAGTTTTTAGCTGCCCATTGATTAGCTTTTGGATCAATTTTTTGCTGAGCTTGAGCATAAGGATCTGCTTGTTGAGGCACGATTTGTTCTTTTTGTGTCTCAATTTGTTGTGATCTTTGATCTTGAGCTTGCTTTAATTGATTAAGTCTAGCTTCTTCCATAGCCATTTGAGCTATAGCTTTTTGAGCTTCGACCTGTCCATCAACATCTTGTGATTCCACAGCTGATCTGTATGCTAATTTAGCAGCATCCATGCCCGTATTTACTTTTGCCTCCAACTCTTTCGTGTAGCTGTTGCCGAGAGTGTCATACTTGCCTTTTATCTGTTCAGCTTGTGTTTTGACTTGTTGTGCGTATTGAATAGCTTCTTCTTTTTGCCTTTCAGCTTCTCGCATTTTACGAGTTAGTTTTGCTATTCTTTTTTGAACGCCGTCGCTGTATTCATTAAGTTCACTTTTTTGAACATCAGACTGCTCAACAGGTTCCTCAACTGAGTCAGCGGACTTATTACTGTCTTCACTAACTTGTTCAACTTCAATCTCCTCTTCTAAAGATTGCTCTGGTGCTGGTGCATCAAGATCAATCTCTTGTTCTTGTTCATCGGTATCGCCGACATCGACTTTTTCGTCTAGCATAGATTATCCTCCTCTATGATTACATTGCGTGCAAGATGTCTTCGGGATTATCTATTGTCCCAAGCACCTCGTCATCGTTTAACATTCTTATCTCACCACCATCAATCTCCATGCGTGATCCTGCATACCTTGCAAATATCACCCAATCTTTCTCCTTGCACCATGGACCTGTTGCAAACTTTTCTTCGTCCTTGTAACACAGATCACCCATCTTCAATACGTATCCAACTTGCGTTGCTACACGTGCGCGATCTAATGTTTCTTGTGCAATAATAATACCGCCTTTTGTTTCTTCTTTAACTTTAAAAGGCATAACTAACAAACGCCAACCTGTTGGGTTTGGTAATTTCTCTAAACTTGTGGATTGTGTTTCTTTTTTTGTTTCTTTTTTTGCTTCGTTTTTTGCAATCTTTTTTGCATCTTCTTCAGCGTTATACTTATCTTCTAATGCGTGTGATGTTGTTCGGGTCATCTTCATTTGGCTCCTTTGGTTCTAGCAGGTTAGAGAGTTCCTGATTTATTGAATCCACTGCGTGGATCTTACCTATTATATATTTGTATTCGTCCATGCTGTCAATCCCCCCGTTTGCGAGAGTTTGAACCAGACTGTCCATCTGTTCCTGCATGTTCCTTTTCAGTTTGTATATCACGTTTACGGGGTCTATAACTTCTGACATTTAGTTTCTCCTTGTCTCCTAATTTTTCCCAAAATGCGTCAAGCGCATTTCGCGACTTGTCCTCCCCCATTTTTTCTCCCCGAAAATTTTATTATTTGCTTTTGAACTTGTTTAAAGTTGTAACTCCGAAGCTACCACCAACTATTGTAAGGATGACAATCCAAAAGTAGTCATTTACATCTTTTAAGATTTCCCATCCTGCAGCCATCCAGGGTTGTGTCCATGGTGTAAAATGTCCCAAAATAATCAGGCTCCAGAAAACGACCAAGTATTCGTCTTTCCATGAATTTTCAGTCTGTCTGACTTGTTCCATTTGAACACCAATTTTTGCTACGTCCACTTTTGCAGCCGCTTCTATCTCCTTTGCTTTGATAATTTTGTCCTTCTCAAGTTTGTGAGAAATTGCGCCCACGGTCTTTTCAGTGATAAGTTTTGCAACGGGATTATTTAATAATCCTCCTCCAAGACCTAAAAGTGGTTTAATAAGTAGCAGTGGGTTCATTAATTAGTGATGATTGCCGCGATTACGATTATAATGCCAACAGCAATTATAATTTTTGTTTTCTTAGTGGTTTCGTCCCACCATTCTTGTAGTTTCCATTTGATGTCGTCTATCATTTGGTCCTCCTTTTTTGTTTTATGCCAGCTTCGTTTAATGCGATAGCTATAGCTTGCTTTCTATTCTTAACTTTTTTCTTACTTTTTCCAATATTTAATTTACCTTTTTTATATTCACGCATTACCTTCTTGACTTTACCACGTTTTTTTTCAGTTGTTTTAGATAATTGTGATCTAGATATTGCCATTAATTTCTTCCTAATGCTTCTATCTGTTCTGGTGTTAATCTTCGTCCCAGTGAATCAAAGTTCACAGATATTGGACCAGTGCCACTATAACCAACATAACCGCCCTGCATAATGTCAACAGGACTAGTTCCATAAGTAACAGGGAGACCATCACCGTAGGTAACAACATCAAGACGACTTTGTGGGGTGACTGTAATAGGGCTCATTAAATCGCCTATGCCATAATTAGGAGTGGCGCCATAATTAGGAGTGGTGCCAAATGTTTGTCCTCCCGTTAAATCATAAATACTTCTTCGCGGATTAAATTGATAATCTAATTGGTCAATGCTTCCTGTTAATGCACGGTTGATTTCGTCAATACCTTCTTCAATATTACTTGTTTGATAAGGGTTCTCATATGCTACAGGACCAGGACTAATACCTAATTCTTTAGCATCCTCATCTGTGAGTCTTGTTCCAAAATCACTTTCTAAAAAGCTAGGATCAATTGTTTGTGGTTGAGGAGGTCTTCTCATTGGCATAAGGGTTGTTGGTTGAGGAGGTCTTCTCATTGGCATAATGCTAGATATTGTTTCCTCTGTTTCATCAGAAGTCGGGTTTAAAAAATCAAGTGTATTTGTAAGATCTGTTTTTAAGTTGCTTCCAATTGTCCCAAAAAAATTATTAGTAGAATCATCATCTCCGTATGTTCCACCTATAAGTCCTCCAAGAATTCCACCAAAGCCAGGCATAAGCGCATTACCTATTATAGATCCTAGAACTCTTTGTGGTGTTAGTTGAGAAGTTAAACCTGTTATGCCTTTTCCAAACTTGTTTAAACCCTCACCAAAGCCCGCAGTATTAAATTTCATACTGTCCATAAAACCTAATCCATCGGTAGGAGTTAATCCTCCCATTGTAGAAGGACTGTAGTCTGCCATGCTTAAACTTGGAGTGCCTTTTATAGCATTAAGTTGTAATTGATTTAAACTTCTTGCAAGTTGTCTATCTAATTTATTTTGAGCTGTTTGTTTATTAACTTTGTCTATAGCTTTTGACAAACTATCGCTGTATGAAGTTCCTTTTTTATTTTTTAAACCTTTTCCGCCGTCGCCTGTATTTGGTCCTCTACTAGGAGCGTTAGGTCTATTACCTACTGAACCATATCCTCCCTGTACATCTTTATCTATTGGCATTAGTTTATCTCCTTAACCGTCGCTTTCATTTCGTTGATGCCCTGTTTGGCCAACGACACACTTGCACGTAGTTTAGCATGTTTATCATCTTGTTCCAACTTTTCGTTTGCAAGATCTTTGTTTTGCATTAGCTTCATCATGTCCATATTAGCTTTCTGTTGACCCTCTTCTTCTTTTCTTTGCTCTTCACGAGCTTTTAAATCAAGGTCTCTGTCTTTTAATTTAAGAACTGGGTCGTTTTCTATTTGATTAAGAACTTCTTTTTCTGCTTTTACGTAATCTTCAGTGAATTCTGCTATTAATTGTGACTTTCTTGACTCCGATGCCACTTGAATTGATTGAATTTGTTGTTGCATTTGCAAAAACTGCGGGTTTTGCTGCGCTTGTGGGCCCATTTGTTGCATCATAGCTTGTAATTGTTGTCCTAATTGTTGCATTTGCTGCATTTCTTCTACAAATTCTATCTGAACTTGCTCTGTTGCCATCAATTGTATGTGTTCCATGCAGTTTTGTTGCAATCTTGCAAGTGCTTTTGGATTATTTCTCACCATCATAGTCCCCATGAACTGAATATGTGATCTCATGTGTGCTTGGTGGTCTTGTTTTGGAAAAGCTTGAAACTTTTTGTTGTTTAAAGCCATAATATTTTCACTTGCAGGGTCCATTGGTTGCATTGGAGCAGGCGGTGGTAATAAAAGATCAATGTCTTTTACACCAAGTGCCTCATACATGTGTCTGTAAGCTTGGTAAATGTTGTGCAAGTCTGGATTTGACATTGCCATTTGTAATTCTGTTTGTGCAACTGTAATTCTTTGCGTTTGAGAAAATATATTTGGATCTGCAACAGGTATAATATCTATTCGATTGTCAAAGTCAGATGCAAAAACTTGTCTTTGTCCACCAACAATATCGTATGGATACATCTTTGGTAGGTACGTTGCAAAGTTATCAGCAAGCAACATAAACTCGCACTTCATTGATTGATATAATCTTTTATGTATCGCTGACATAACCCGCGATCCACGTTCCAATAATGCAACAGTCGTGCCTACTGCTGCGCTTTGATTGCCATCGCCAACTTGCATATCAGCAATCGATGCAAATCTTTGTCCTGCTGCAACAACCACGCCCATTAGTTGAAGGAGCGTGCCTGACGGTTCTTTAAATGGTAACGGCATGAACGCGTCACGTAGATTTCCACCAGGAGCATCAACGTCACGGAACTCGCCCGGCTGCAACGGTTGAGCCTCGTCACGAACTCTGATGCCTCTTTGCTTAAATCCGGACGGTAAGTTTGACAAGGTGCCGGCATCAAGAAGTTGTCTCAATGCTGCAGTTGCAGTTCGAGACAATCCGCCGATCATGTGAATTAGTCCAAATCCATAGAAGCCTAGTCCTGGTAAAAACTTAAAGTGTACAAAATATTCTTTTTTCTTTTTTGTTTGGTCTGTGGCTGCGTAGTTTCTACGAATAGAAAGCACGTTCCCCGTTTCGTCATGAATGGTTACAATGTATGGAAGTTTGATACCTGTATCTTCACCGGTCTGCATATTTTTATCTTCATAGCCTTCTAGATCCAACTCTACATGACACTCAAGAAGTGTATGCATCTCAGCAGATACACCACGACTTAATCCTTCGATCTTATCTTTTTTATCTTGGATATCGCTTGTATCAAAAGAAGGTTCACCAATGTCAACGTCTTTATAAAAACCAGAAACTTGTTGCTTTCGTAAATCATTACCTGACATTTTTACAACGTGAATAATTGATTCTGCATCCTCTAGAGACGTTGCGCTGTACGGCACAACCAAATCTTCTGCAGGTACAAACTTAGAAACTGTTCTACCAACGACAGCATCAAAATAAACTTTTTTAAATGTAGAACCAGCTAGTGGTAAATTAAATAACATCTGATCAAACTCTGGCTCATACTCTTTCATGTTAACCATCAACTGGTAGTTCATAAAATCTTTTACACGCTGTGATTGTTTTTCTTTTTCAGAATCTACCTTACCTATAATCTGTGTTCTAACTGGTCCGTTAGCTGGTAGTAATTCTTTGTACGCTAGTGCTTGAAACTGTGTGACAGCTTCTGCAAGAACTGGGTGAGTTGCACCTGATGCACCTTGAAATGGCTCTGATCTATTTTCATACTTAAAACCTAAAAGGTCTAAACCTTTCATGTATCCGTCTTCCCAATCTGATCTTGAGCTTTTATATTCGTTATAACTTTCTTGTAATTCTGATGCGAGAATAGTTAAGTCCTCGTCTTCCATAAACTCTGCAAGATTAGCATCGTGAAACTGACCGCCCTCCATGGATTCTGCTTGTGGATCAAAATCTATTTCTGCTCCACCGTCCTCCATAATTTCTATATTGACATCACCGCCCTCTTGAAACTCTTGTGGAATTTCTACAGGGACATCATCTTCTAAAATTATATCTTGCTTTGGAATCGTATCGATATCTTTTTCTATTGCCATTAATAGTACGTCCTTTGTTGATGTGGTAGTGCCTCATCTTCGTAGTCGTCTGGATGTTCTACAAAACCACCTTGTCTAAATCTCATAACGGCTTGAGTTGTGCTATCCACTAAGTCATCGTGTTCACCAAGTGGGAATGCAGCGCACTCCTCTATAACCTCTTCTGCAAACTTTGTGTCTGGTGCCCAAACTTGCCCCGCTTCGAAAAGCGGAGCTACAGAGTTCACTCTAGTATGTTTATCATTTCCACGGCTAGGTGTAAAGTTAATAACTGGTATACCTAATTTGCGCATTTCATAAGTTAAAGGAAGTCCTGATGCTTTACCTTCAATTATCACAGTTTCTGGTTTCCAATAATCATACTGCTCTTTAGCCACTCTTCGTAGTTCAGGAAACTCGTATCTGTCTTTTACAGCATCTACAAGAATAAGCGCCGGTCCACTGTCCTCGCTTGGATAAAACACGCCCCAGGTTGTAATAGCAGAATAGTCTGATGTTTCTTTTTTCATGAATGCTGTATCGTAAGACTGTATTACGTGGTGCAGTGGCGGTAAACTATCTTTCTCCCACACTTGCCACCATTCACGTTTTATAATACTGCCTTCTTCTGCTGTCGGATTTTGTTGATATTGAGCATTCCATTTGGTAATAGCTACAGATGCTTTTACCGCTTCCAACTCTTCGAGCTTCCAATAACCAGGCCAAAGAGGCTTCCCGCTTGGAAGTATGGCTGGGAATTCTATCACTTCCCATTGATCTGCTTTTGGTTCTTTTTGTGCTCTTTGCAGTTTTCCAGTTAGGTCAGCAACATTCCAACGAGTCATCACAACAATTATCCTGCCTCCAGGTTGCAAACGCTGCCGCGGTCCAGAAGTATACCACTCATACACTCGATCGTAACTGGCCATGTTCATTGCGTCCTGTTCCGAGTGGGGATCATCAATGATCAAAAGGTCTGCACCCCGACCAGTAATTGATCCCCCGACACCAGCAGCATAGTATTCCCCGCCCTGGTCCGTTTCCCATTTACCAGCGGCTTTTGAATCTTCTCTAAGTCTTGTGTTAAATATTTTTTTATAATCATCTGTGTCCATCAGTGATTTTGCTTTACGACCAAACCTGACTGCAAGTTCCGCGTTGTTTGTTGCTTGAATAATTTTTAAATTAGGTTGATTGCCAATCATCCAAGCTGGTAGAAAATTTGATGAGAACTCAGACTTTGTGTGCCTTGGTGCCATATTAATTATTAAACGTTTAAGTTCACCTTTTGCCACACGATTAAATTTGTCAGCCATAATCTTATGGTGTTCACCTTCTATAAAGTCAGGCCACATGTATTTTACAAACGTTAAGAAATCATCGCGGATCGCTTGATCTTTTTTCTTTTCATCTAACAACAACATTGTGCGTAGATATTCTTTTTTAGCGTCTGATGGTAGATTAGCTATCTGTTCTGGATTTAGCATTTGAAAAAAATTTTGCGCAAAATTTTTGCGATTTTGTTTTGAAACATTGAAAACGAATTTAGCATAGATTTATTTACAGATCAAACACTACGTATACATATAGGATCCCTATCGTACAGCTTCTGGGGGTGGGGGTGGGTGGGCCCGTTGGCGCACAAGATCTAGTAGGGACCCCTCGGCCTAGGCACTACATATAGTGTCAAGAAAAAAATAAAAAAATTTATGTACAGTGACATTTTTGCAACACACAAGATGTGGGGTGGGTGGGCCCGCAGGGCCACAAGATATGGTAGCCCGAAGGGCTGTGACATTTTTGCAACAGTGTGTCTTTTATACCCCACTAAAAATTAGTTGTGAATAAGTTAAAATAGTTATTGATTATCCCATATACTATGATACAAAAAGATATACAAATAAAAAGAAAGGATAAATTTATTATGTATAAATGTAAACAATGTGACTCAATTACACCAATGGATTATTTCTTCATTGATGGCGAGACTTGTCTCGATTGTGTGACTGAGGAACAAGAAAGCGAGGCTCAATATGAAATCAATAGTTGAGCTAATTAATAAAGTGTCTGATATGGTTTTTAAAAACACAGACGAAATACTAGCAATCAGATATCAAAATTTAGAATTGTTAAAAATACTGACTGATAAAAATATTATCAATCAAGTAGAAACAAGAACAATCATTGACGCAAGAGAACAGAAAGATCAAGTCGTCAATGGATAAGAGATACACCTCGATTGCTAGAGATGTAGAGGGCAAGGCGATAGCCTTGTCCTCGCTTAGCGAGTCTTTACACTTTGCACAACAATTTAAACTCACGTTTTATTCTAAAAAAGATGAAATGATTACAACACGCAAGGGTTTCTTTGATGACAAATGTAAAGTTTGGGAAACTAAGAGTGGCAAGATTGCCATTACTTATGTTTGTTTAAATGATGATGGCTCAATTAAAGGATATAGAACGGCAACCGATATATTCGAAATTTCAGCTTTGAGTCCTATAACAAGAAAGGAAATAAACTAATGAGATATATCAGTAAAGAGGGCTGGCTTGCCCTCTTTCTGGTTTGTGCCTTTGTGTACTTTCCAGTTAGATTAATAGCTAGTGTTTGGTTTGGAGTATGAGTAAATCTGCTAAATACTGTGTGAATTGTGGTAAGAAGTTTTACCCCAAGTCATACTACGCATACCCTAGTGATGAGTATTATTTCGACTCAGAAAATAGAACTACTGAGAGACTCGAGGTAGCGCCAATGCACAGGCATTTTCATTCACAAAGCTGTATGAAAGAGTGGATTGCAAGATACTCTAGAGAGTTCTCAAATTTAGTTGACAACATATCACATAATGTGATACAAGATAATAGCAACCAAGAGAAAGGATAAAATATGGAAGCTAACAAACTAAGACTAAACCAACAGAAACGACAGCTACTCAAAAGAGAGTGGGCTTCGACTGTTTGGAATAAGACACCTATGGAAGTTGAGGACAATCTAAAACTTGCCATAGAAAATTACAGAACAGTAAAGCAACAAACTTGGGATAATGTAATCACACCTATATTGGATAATAAGTTTCCACTAGAGGATATGAAAGTATTAGCCAAGTACGATAATGGTCGTAGTCATTACAGATCATTCACAGAAATAGATCAATGCTTTTATTTTAAGCCATCACATACAGATAGTAGCGAGGCTCAATACAAGTGGACTATTAGTGATGATGAGATGAGAGCATTGTATCACTTCGAGTTGCAAGGTAAAGGACACCAAGCGACACTAGAGGTTGAGTATTTTGAGACTAAGAGAGATCGCAACCCTCACTATCACGAAAAGACAAAAGCTATGGAAGAAGATTTAGCAAAATTATCAGCTAGTCTTGATCGTGGCTTGTGGCAGAAAGGTAGCTACTCTTATGGGAATAGAGGTGGTTATAGTGATGACATATCTCACTTTAGTCGTATCGTACCCAATACAGGCGGTTGTCATACTAGGGCTATGATGTGTGAAGAACACCATTGGGAGCAACTAAAGATGTATGCAAAAGCTCAAAGTGGTTTGACAAATGCACACCGAGAGTTGTGGCAAACGAAATACGAGCTAATCAAAGATATGAATAGTATCATTGACCAAGCTAAATTCTTATCTGATGTCAAAGAGTATTGGCAAGATGTCGAGGATTGTGTTTCGTTTGAGACAAGTGATCTATCAAGAGAGTTATCTATTGTATCAGATGATACAAAAGAAAGACTAAGACATTCACTAGCAATAAGACAAAATGCTAGAGAACAGCAACCAAAAGAAGTTGAAGTTGCTATACCAACGCAAGGATTTGCATTGGTAAATTAATACTTCTAATACTTGGCATGGTAGTCATATCTGTAAGCCCAAGTATAAACCGCTGTGCGGTGACAAGTTGTATTTTCGAACTCTACGACTTGTCTCCGGATCGCGGTGCGGTCCACCTGGCGAACGCATGCTGAATAGTGGGAAGCCCCTTCTCCAGGTACACAAGCCCCGGGCTATTTAGAGTCGCTCTCTGAACCCGGGCAATGCCTTAGAGGTAGCACGCGTCGATGCTCCAGGGCTAGGAACTCAGCTCTCGCTGTTGCGGTGGGGTTAAAGAATGCTGGGTTCAGGCGCATTGTATCTCTAAAATAGCACTGCAATGCGCATAATATTTTTATAGAAAGGAAATAAAATGCCTAACACTTCCAAATATAACAGCAAGATGCTGAAGATAGATAGCCCCGCGTCACCAGCTCCCCGGACCGGGGTTATAGGAACGGTGCATCCGTACTGGGTAGAGCGCAGGCGCGCAAGGTTGCAAGCTCGCAAGGCTCAGGGGAGGGTGGGCCCGCAAGGCCTCAAGCATTGTCAAGAAAAAAATTTAAAAAAAGTTATTGATTTAAATTCATAAATATGGGATATTGTGACATTGTTTAAACAATAGGCGGGGCCGGCTGGTGGCACACCCTTTGAACGTACGAGCCCCGTCTAAATAGAAAGGATAATACATGAACGCAGGCAATAGAAAAATAATCACTGGAGGACTAAGCAAGCCCTCCAAAATGCCTGGCTATGCTTACAACTTACCGGCGACAGAATGCAAGGTAGGCGCAAAGCTGGCCAAGGTCCCCGGCTCAGTGTGTCATGGTTGCTACGCCCTGAAGGGCCGTTATAGATTCCCCAATGTTAAAGAAGCAATGCACCGCCGGCTGGCAAGCATCCAGGACCCGCGATGGGTGGAGACTATGGCTGAGGACATTAACGCGCGCAAGTCGCGCTGGTTTAGGTGGCATGACTCAGGCGACATCCAAACAATAGAACACCTAAAGAAAATATTCGACGTATGCAGGCTAACCCCTGACGTCGCGCACTGGATACCCACCCGGGAATCTGGGATCCTTTCTAAGATTGACCCGGCCGAGGTGCCGGGCAATCTGACGATTAGATTGAGCGCAACAATGGTAGACGGCAGCGCGCCTAAGAGCTGGGCTCTGACAAGTACCGTCGTATCCAGTGGCCGCACGTGTCCGGCACCTGATCAAAATAACGAATGCAAGACGTGCCGCGCCTGCTGGGATCAATCAATACCAAATATAGCATATGGAAAACACTAAACAAGAAATGATAGACGCGATCCGGGCCCTCCTGGACGCTAACGAAAAGAACCCGTATTGCGACGAGCACTGGCTCGCGGACCTGATCCGCGAAGAGCTTGAATAGGGACCAGCGTTCAAGCGCGCAAGGGCGCAAGGATTCAAGCGCGCAAGGACTCAAGCAGCAAGCGCTCAAGCGAGGCACAAGGCACAGGCTCCCGGTCCGCAAGGCCACAGGCAGCAAGCTCGCGGATCTTGGATCCTGGTTCTAGGTAGTATTCAGAAAGTTTAGATGTACGAGGATCGAGGGTCGCGATAAGGATCCAGGTGTTTGTAGGGTGCTTGATATGGAAGGCAATTTGATGTGGTGAGAAGGTGATTGAATTACTTTTTGTTACTTTTAACTCGACTGTAAAAAACCCATGCTTTTCAGTATATCCAACTAGGTCAGGAAAGCCAAAAGATGCCCAAGATTCAACACGTGTCCATGTAATATTAGGTGTATGTTTCTTAACTTTTTGCCAGAGTTTTGATTCGTTTTTCAAAGTAATTATTCAACAAGAATAACACAACGATATTTCTCTATTGCACCCACTATTTTATTTTCGACCAACTGTATTTCACGAATGTTAAACTCTTTTTGCAGTGGATTTCTACCCTCGGGCAACACCAACATAACACCAGCGTTTGCACCCTCAGGGCTCTTACAAAAATTTTGTAATATCTGAACCAACATTTGAGTGTTGTAGTTTAAGTAACCCGTTCTAAGTTTTTTGTCCATTGGGTTTAATATGTCATGCTTGATATATTCTTTAAGCTCTCTCTTGTTCATTTTTGGTAGTGTCTTTTTCATCTTTTCTTTCCTTGTCCTCTATATTTTTTAAAGTTTCTACGTTTGTGTTTATTCTTAGGTCGAGATCGTATGCTCTGTCCAATGGAGGTTCTCTTCTTTGGACCAGGTGTGTGTTCGCTGTATAGCTTACTCTTCTTTGCCAAGTGTATACTCTCCCTCTATCAAAGTTTTATTTTCATCGTAAATACGTTTCATTTTTGCCTCGAGTTCTTCTATTGACATGTCCTCAAGCTTACCTGTTCTTATAATTTTTTGTTCGATGTAAAGTCCCGCTGCTTTTCCTCGCGCAACCTCCGCATTTGTAGCTGCTGAGAAAGCTCCCTTAGATAAAGCTTCTTGGCGTATGCGACCGAGTTCTGTGATGTGTTTTTCAAAAGTGATCTCATATTTTTTCTGTATCTCTTCTCTGAGTTCACCAATGTATTTGACGACGAGTGGGAATTTGTTTGCGTTGCGGAGTTCAGACGCTCGTACATGTGCTGACCCTTCAGCATAGCCTGCTTCCAAAGCGCATTCAGTTGGTGTTTTACGTCCTTCATTGTAGACCAATAGCTCCGCAAATTTCTTTTGTTGTTCTGATAATTGTTTGGGTAATCCCATGACGTAAGGATAAGTTAATTTACTTTTGATTACAAGTTTTATTCTACTATCTTTTTAATCTTAAGTCGGCCCATGTCTTCATAAACTACGGCCTCTACTTCTTTACAGTTCATGTATATACCGGCTTGATCTTCTCCTATGTTACGAGAAATAACACGTTTCTGTTTTAAACAGTCTGACATTCCCGAAGTAGGAACCATTTCTACTACAGAACCGTTTTGTATCATAAGTATTGCAAATACAACTTTAATGGTTTCCATTTGTTTTTGACTCCAAATCTATTAATCGTTCTTCATGAAATTGTATAACCATGTCGTTTTTTAATATCATGGGTATCTCTGATTCCATTTGTTCTTTTAATTTATCTACATTCTCGCCAAGGTACTCAACCAACATGTAGAGCTCTTGGACTTGTGGACTGACCATGCCCCCTTTGGGGACAGAATCAATAAAAGCGTTTGCAGCTTCTAAATCCTTAGACATCAATCTTAAATCTGACTCTATAGAATTAAGCCGC
>Ga0208666_1000897_pt1 | contig 13602 bp, 26 predicted proteins | sample 5B_taG_FD_184078 | JGI IMG/M metagenome (GOLD analysis project Ga0208666, IMG submission 184078) | Marine viral communities from the Subarctic Pacific Ocean - 5B_ETSP_OMZ_AT15132_CsCl metaG (SPAdes) (version 2) | ecosystem: Environmental > Aquatic > Marine > Oceanic | place: Pacific Ocean...
AATCACGATATAAACACAACTGGCGAAACGTACATCTACGCAGCATTTGCGGCAACAATTGATGAGGCAGCGATAAATGATTGTTTTGTTGACAGCCCAACCAACGCGGCAGAGCCTACAGACACGGGCATCGGCGGGGAAATTATAGGCAACTACTGCACGCTTAACCCTCTTAAAAAAGCAAACATTACAACGTCTAACGGCAATTTAGATTTTACGCATTCTGGTTCATCAGGCTATTGGCAAGCTGTGCTTTCAACAATAGGAATGTCATCTGGAAAATACTATTGCGAGTTTACATGCAAAGATTCAGATTCAGTTATTGGTATTGCCAAAGATAGCCATGCAATTGCAAACGATAAGTACGTTGGTAATGATCCAAATGGTTGGGGATACAACGGGCAAAATGGGTCAAAAATAAATAACTCAAGCGGTAGCGGCTATGGCAGCAGCTATACAAGTGGTGACGTTATCGGAATTGCTTTTGACGCTGATGCTGGCAATCTATATTTTTACAAGAATGGAGCAGTTCAAAACTCTGGAACGGCAGCTTATACAGGTTTGACAGATGGTCCTTATTTCTTTGCGTTCTCTTTAAGAGACACAGGAAACACACCAAGCGTAAACTTCGGCCAACGTGCCTTCGCCTATCAAAATGCTGGAACTAATCGTCCTAGTGCTGACTACAAGTCTTTAAACACCGCAAACTTACCGACCCCAACGATTGCGGATGGCAGTAAGTATTTTGATACATTGTTGTGGACCGGAGATGGCTCTACTAATCGTGCAATTACGGGATTGGAATTTAGTCCAGATCTTTGCTGGACAAAAGCAAGAAGTATCGGATTTGGTCATCGATTATGGGACACGGTAAGAGGTGCAACTAAACGTTTAGAGTCACACGCAACAACAGCAGAAGCGACTGAAACTAGCGGGGTTAAATCGTTTGACTCAAGCGGCTTTACTATCGGCAACGATGGCAATGTCAATCAAAGCAGTTATACGTTTGCAAGTTGGAATTGGGACGCCGGAAATGGCGACAAGACCTATGCAATCACAGTTGCAAATCCTGGCTCTGGAAACAAGTATTACGCCGATGGTGCTCAACAACCAACGCTGACTCTTGCAGAAGGCAGCACCTACAAGTTTGACCAATCACATAGTTCTAACGCTACACATCCTCTGCGGTTCTCTACTACTAATAACGGAACGCATGGCGGTGGATCAGAGTACACAACAGGTGTCACGACTGCTGGAACGCCTGGTAGTGCTGGAGCGTTTACGCAGATTGTGATCGCAGCAAGCGCACCAACGTTATATGCGTATTGCACGAATCATTCTGGAATGGGCTTCCAGGTGAATACAAGCGATAAGGGCGGAGCAACTAATTTAGATGGCACAATCGCGAGCCAGGTGATGGCGTCACCCGAAAGTGGGTTCAGTATTTGCACTTATACCGGAAATGGTTCTGGTGGAGCAACATTCGGCCATGGTTTGAATGCGGGCCTAGGCATGTGCATTATTGCTTGTCGCAATACAACAAATTATTGGGATACTTGGCACTCTGGATATTACGTTGCTGGAAGTAAAAATTATATAAGATTGCAGTCAACTGGAGCTGCAGGATACGCTTCCGATATGTTTGGAACGCCTACATCTTCGGTTGTGACTTTAGGGTCGTCCGGATCAATGAATGGGAGCGGCAACACTTACGTGGCCTACTGCTTCGCCCCCGTAAATTCATATTCATCCATGGGTAGTTATCAGGGCAATGGATCCGCAGATGGTCCCTTTATTCACACTGGGTTTAAAGTTGCATGGCTTCTTTTACGCAAGTATGACTCTGGCAACAACAATTGGTATCTTTACGATGTTGCGCGTGACCAAATAAATCCTGCGACCAAAGAACTGTTGCCAGACACAAGTAGCGCAGAAAATCCATACAACTTTGGCTTTGGAGACTTTTTAAGTAATGGTTTTAAAATCCGCACTACCGAAGGTTCAATAAACTCTAGTGGTGCTTCAGTTCTGTATGTCGCCTTTGCCTCTAATCCATTCGCCAGCAATGGCGGGCTTGCTCGTTAAACTTCGTTCATCACCTGCATCCTCATGGGCTATTACATCGGCAATCGAGCCATTGCGCTTGATGTCCCGTTCACTGATCCAAACGGAGTTCAACGGCCTGCCAACTGGCTAAGAAACTCAAGCGCCCGTGATCGTGAGTCGCTTGGCATCGTGTGGCAGCAACCGACCGATGCCGGCTACGACCAAAGATTCTTTTGGGGCGTTGACAATCCAAAGCAGTTAAATGATAAGCCTGCTGTTGATGAAGACGGTAAAGAGCTTGGCTATACGCAAACCGGCCTAAAGACATTGTGGAAAGCAACGCAAGAGCAGATTGCATCAACCTTGCTTGCCCCATCTGATTGGCGTGTTGTTAAAGAGCTAGAAATCAACAGCAGTTTTGCTGCTGCTAAAACTGCCTTTCCTACTGCATGGCAAACGTATCGAGCTGGTGTTCGTACGTCATGCAATACGCGCCAAGCTGAGATTGACGCTTGCACAACTGTTGATGAGTTGAAAGAGCTGTTGTTTGGATCGGCAACAATACAGCAACAGAAGAAAGATGCTGACGGCAAAGGCATCACTGAAGCCGTAACTTATCAAGATCAAAAAGTAGATGAGAAAGGTGAAGGTGTTGTGGATGAAGACGGCAAAGCCGTAATGGAAGACGTTACTGAAGACCGTCCAGTCATGGAAGACGTACCCAATCCAGCTATTGCTACAGCTTGGCCCGCGGATCCCGAATGACCTTTATTTTTGGTGCGCTAGCAGGGGCTGTATTAACAACCCTTTTTCTAGCGTTCGATCCAGACGATGACCTTTACGAGGATGAACGACGTGACTACTAGACCCGACCCAATGATTCCTTGCAAGCCAGGCGCTGAAGATCTTGAGGCAATGAACAACCGCATTACGTGGTTAGACATGCTTTACAAGCTGGAAGGCCGCGACAAGCCAGATCATCCTCAACGCGGTCTTTATACGGGACTGCATAAGCGCCACTTCTCAACGTTCCCTGGAACGGATGAGAATTGAAAAACAGATTGTTAACTGTCCATTGGCTGTCCCAGTTAATGTACCTACAGAAAACGTTGACTCTCTCAACAATGATCAAAGCATTCGCAGTAGCTGTTTCTGGTGTTCTCGCTGGTTCAGCTGCCTGGGCAGGCCCTTATGTGAACGTGGAGAATAACGCTGGTTATTCAGGCGGCGACTATTTAGGCGCAACAACCGATGTTCACGTTGGTTTTGAAGGCGGTGATGGCGTTTATGGCTATTACGTGCAGGGCGGTCCAGCTTTTGTTTCGCCCCAAGGCGAAGACGGTGAGTTTGAACTGTCCGGCAAAATTGGCGGAAACGTGCAGGCAACACAGCAGTTTGGCCTTTATGGCGAGCTGAGCTTCATCACTGCAGAAGAAGATCCTTCTGTAGGTTCCAAGATTGGCGTGAAGTACAACTTCTGAGCTATAACTAGCTTAGGTTTCTCACACAGGCCGACAAAGGGCTCCCGCAAGGGGGCCTTTTGTTTTATCTGTCATCACCATGCAAAAAGTTTTTAATCTGCTTGGCGCTACAGCATTCTTGATGTCTGGAGCAATAGTCGTTGGATCAGCTGTGCTTTACACCCGCATCCCATCGATCACGAAGCACTACATGGATGAGCTTCAAACTGAGCTAACCAAGATTGTGACTGACATGGTGCCAGCCAAGATTGATGCTGTTTTACCCGAATTACCCAAATCGACAGGGCCTGCAGTGCCAAATGGCATCAAGTTGCCATTCTGATAGGTGCCTGAAATACCAGAGATTGGGGTAAGGCCAATTGTCGTGCCGACAATTTCTATAGGCCAGCCAATACCACTACCCGTTTTACCAGCAGCACCGCCGGTCACGTCTGCACGTTTTCCAATTATTGACATGCCTGGATGTGTTCGGGCAAGGATTACCAAAGGCAAAGGCGTCGAAACGTTTGAGGACGATTCACGCGGCACAGTAACGCTGTGCGAGGGTTCGGTTCCTGTCTATGACGCTCCTAATTACAGCCCCCGTGATTTCACATGGGTGCAGCCACCACAAACAAACACAAAAAAGCCAGAGCTAAAAGCCCCGGCCGCAGTCCCTTCCCCAAGTGTACCAAGTGCCGACACCGGCCTTCCAAACTTGCCACAGGACAAACCGTGCCCACCGTTTGGTGCGTTAGAAATTGGATCGTTTAACAAATTAGGGACGCAAGTTCTGGCGGGTTACGAGCTGCAAGATGGCGACTGCGTCAAGACCTGGGCCTCAGTCCCGGTGAGCCAGGTTGTTAATAATTACTTGCCGGAAGTTGGCCCCACGTTCTCTGTGGCGCTCACAGCTGCTTTTGCCACAACAGCTGCGATTTTGTCTAAGCCGATTGCATCGGTGTTGCAAAAGCTAACTAAGCCAATCACGAAGAAGGTTGTGAAAAAGCTTTTGTTCAAAAAGGATGTACCGGTATCTTTGCGGGAACGGATCCTGGCGCAACGAGATCGGAATCGAGCACTAATGGCTTTACGTCGGGCTGTGGGTAAGTGATGGCGTGGGTGTGGTCTTCTACAGGGATGGGCCTGAGAACTACATCAGCACAGATGGCTTTGAAGGGACTGTTATCAGAAAAGCCATAGCCATCGCGAATTGCCTGTTGGCACGCTTTTAAGCGCCCCATTTCGTAGTTCAATCTTTTATCAGCCAAGCTCTGTTCATAAAGGGCAACCTGTTTTTCTGCGGCTTTGAGGCACAGGTTGATAGCACGACGATCTAATGGCACAGATATTGTTGCAGTGATCCCAAAATTGTTGCTGTAATTGCTTCGATACCCCGTCCTCATTGGTTTCATGAAGATAACTCGGCCAGGACTGTCGGGAATTCCGTCTGGCCCGTCCAAGCCTGTTTCTGGATCGGTCAAACCGTAATTATCGCTGTTATCGTAAACTGGCTCTTCATAATATTCATTGTTAGGTTTACCCCAAGAGTGTACGCCAGACATAAAAGGAGACACATTTAGCGTTGCTCCGTCACATTGAATCCCAGAACCAAAGCTAAATTTTTGATATTGACCCGGTGTTATTTGCACAGCTTGATTAACAACTGAGCCGCTACTATTTGATACTGGAGATGCAGTTGCGCTGACCTGTGCAGCGACAGGTCCGGCATAGATTAAACCGAGCACCAGTGCAGTCGCGGTTGCTTTCATTGGCTAAAGGTGCTGGTTGAGTCGGTCACGCTTTCGATAATTGTTTCTCTGTCAATAATTACTTTTTCGATCAGACCGGGGCCCTGATAGGTTTCCGCAAATTGGAAGGCAGCACCTGGCGTCGATTGAACCCAGCTGCTGCGATTGGCAAGGTCTAGACCTGCACGGCTAGCTGAAGGGCTCACCACTGCGCTTGCTGGCTCAACGCCTGTGCCTGAAACGGTGTATTCCCAGCCAGTGCGGTAAGACTCTGAAACAATCGACTCTTTCACGATTGTTTTTGACTCTGTGTGGCTTGAGACCTGGCCCTGCGAAAAATTTGGTACGACAGGCACCGCTGCCGCTGGTGATGCCAAGAGCAGCAAAAGCGCACTAGCGGCTTTGAAGTTCACTGATTACCTGCCCGATTGCACTGGTGTTCGCCCCACCAGCGGTCACCGTGATTGCCCCTGAAGTGTGCAGGGTGCCTGCCAATGTTGATGCGGTGCCTGCGGCTGTGCTGGTCACATCGCCAAAAGCGGGCACAGCTCCAACGGTCGGGGCAGACGTGGGCACAAGATCGCCTTGCGAGTAGCTGCTTGCAAAGCTAAAAGAGTTGCCCGCAGTCTTCTGCGTTGCGTCTGGAATTGTAATTGCGTTAACACCGTTGGTAGCTGCCCCAAGCCCCCCAAGGGCGTCGGCCGTGGTGCTGCCGCCTGCGCTCACAGACGTGTCAACTCCGTTCCCGCTGATGCTGTAGCTGTTGCCAACGCGAACAGCACGGGTTGAAGCACCTCCGACATCGAGCTGAACGCTGCTGCTGATTCGGTGGGTAAGGTCAGCCTTAGCAGGTAAAACAGCCGCCAAAGTAATGCTTAATACCAAAAGTGTGCGGGTCATTTGATGCCTGCATTGGTTTTACTGTTGTCAACAATAACTCCGTTCTCCTCTTTCTTTTTCTTGCCAAGTTTGCCCAGGGCTGGCGTATAAGTCGCGGCCGTTCCGGTCAGCAAAGAGGCTGGAAACGTGGGATCTACACTTTGCGAAAAAATGCCGAGATAATTTGCCGTCAAAATCCCCATTGACCACAGCAGAATGGTCACGCGGACAACATCTCCTAGCCAGGAGTGTTGCTGATCGTCTTGTTCTTCCGACTTGGTTTGCGGTGTTTCTGCCATGGCGTAACAGAGCTACTCTCTAAGGGTAACGATCAGGCCAAACCATGCTGCTACTGATCCGTCCAATCCTGTTTCGGTTCTTGCAATCGGAGGGAGTCAAAAAACTGGTGGTCGATCTTTTGACCGCATACGCCAAATCGACCGAATCACAAATAGACGATCAAGTCGTTTCCTATGTGGTCAAGTTCATGTACCCGGAAAACAGAATTGAAAAATAAAAATGGCCGTTGGCCAAACCGTTTACGACCAGCCATTATCGGGCCGTCTGTAGGTTTTCTGAGCGTGCTCAGTTTGCTGCCCTTCTTCCAACATTTCAGGGATGACTCGCCCTACCACCTGGCTGGCGTTGCGGCCCTACAAGAGGCCATGCCTGCTGAGCTTCTACAGGAAGACAGCCAGTGGTTCGAGGCGTGGCGGGCTGCTGGGATTGACGAAGAGGTCTATGTCCCTTACTTCAAGCAAACAGACAACGGCCCCGATGGATGGCGTGATTGTTTCGCCTCTTCCGCCGCCATGCTCGCAGCCAGCGCCAATCTGGTCGCTAGTGATAACGAGTACATCTTCCACCTATCCCGTTTCGGGGACACCACCAGCGTTAACGCCCAACTCCGCACGCTCAAGTTTTTGGGCATGGATGTGGAGTTCACTCAAGAGGGCAATCCGCAGATGATTGAAGCGGCCATATCTCGCGGATCCGCCGTTCTTGTGGGCTGGTACGACAAGGGCGACCTAACCAAAGGCGAACCGCCAATGTGCAGTGGCCTTGCGTGCGGCCATTGGTCGGTGATTACGGGGGTCCAGGGCAAGCACAGTCCGGTTGGCGATCAGTATTACGTCATGCACGACCCCATGGGTTATCCACTTATGCAGAAAGGCGGGCATGATTTATCCCGGTCGGGAGAGTCCGTGCAGATTCGTCAGTCGGAGTTCAACTACAGGTGGCTGATTGAAGGGCCAAATTCAGGTTGGATGATCACTGTTCGCGGCGCTTAACGCCTAGGCGGTCGGCCTTAATTGCAGCCAACAACTTGGTGTAGTGATCCTGGCCCGCCATAAAGGGCGAGAAAAACTCGCCCTCTAAGATCAGCCCCATTTTGTCCAGCTCTCGAAAAGCTTGGAGTTCAGGGCCTGCCATCAGAACGGAATGTCTGTGGCTGGGGCCTTGTGTGCCGGTGGGTTGATGGTGCCGTACCAACCTTCGTCGTCTTCCTTGCCGGACTTCGCATTGAAGCCAGCAGAAATTGCGGTGACAGTTTTTACCTCTCTAGCTTCAAAATCCCAAACTTGAATTTCTCTGTGTTTGGCGGGATCATCCGCAAGGTTCATCAAGTGTTGGCAGAAAGCCGGGATTGATTCCACAGGGATTTTTAGCTGCAGCCTTTTGCCGCCTGGGTTGTATTGATGGTCGGCGTCGTTCTGGTAAATGTTCCATTTGCCAGGGACGGGAAGCGCGGGGTTGAAATCAGCCATTGATTTTGTCGGGGGTAATGGAGTTAGCCAGCTCAAAGGCCAGCACGTCATGAAGCTTGTATCTGATGCGCGGAGCGCGGGGGCCAAAAACCTGCCGCACTTCGTAGAAAGCGGGCCCAGTGCCTGCCTGTCGGTAACGGCGCAGGGTGTTGGGATGTTTGCCCCACCGCTGCGCTAGCTGCTGTTCAGAAAAGTAGGGCCCGGAATAGTTCGGGTCATAGTTGGCCTGGATCATGGTCATGCCGTTGCAACCTTTTCGACTTCGGCTTTTCTTGCCTTATACGCCTTCATTAGGTCTTGTTTGTGGGCGTCGGTTAATCCAGCATCGTTTCCATTTTTGTCTTTACCGTTGCGAATGGCGGCTTCCATGGCCATCCAGTTAGAACCAGGGCCAGCGTTCTTAATTTTGGTTTCCCAGATATAAAAGGGCCCCGTTTTAATGTCTTTTTCGACGATTTCTTGAGTGCGCTTGAACTCCGGGCTAGGCGTTGGCCGGGGCTTTGGTGCAGGCTCTGACCCACGGGTCAGGTTCTCAGCGTTCTCTTCCTTGTCATATAACGGCAAACCAAACTGGTTGCCGAACGTCCGTAAGGCTCGCTTGATTGCGTCGGTCTCTGCACCCTTAACGGCGTTTTCATGGTCGTGGCTGTTGTCGCCTCCCCAGCCTTCACGGGTAACACCACCGGCACGGACGCGAACGCGGGCGATGTAAGTGGGTTGCTTTTCGTTCACACATTTCATTTCAAGGGTTTCAGTACTCCAGCCATCAAACCCAAAGATTCGGTTGGCTTCTGAAATGGCGTGTTCGCCGGAGATGTAGTCGAGCGTGCGACCTCCAGCACCCTTGCGCTTTTTGACGTTGTTGAGGTCAAGCGGTGCAGCCAAGGATTCTTTGGCGGCTTGATCTAGAAGAATCGTGGACATGTCCATTATTTGAAGGCCCAAGAGGGCAGTGAAAGGGTTTGCGGTTCCATCGGGGTGTACCCCGGCCAGTTGTTAAAAACTCTGCAGTTGGCGATCAAGTCCAGAGCCTTGCGGCGCAGATAACGGCCTTCTGCGATCGCGTCATCATCAAGGCGATATATGCCGATCTGATGAGGCGGTTCACGTTCAACAACTACAAAGACAAAACGCTTCATCTGGGACATCTCCAGATAGTGAGCGCATTGCAGGTGGTAAGAAAATGTGGCCACCTGTTTGGCAAAATTGGCTGGGCTTGCCCCACCAGCGGCCACCGTCTTTAGGTCAACGATGGTTTCATTTGGGGTAATCCAATCCAGCCGAGCTTTCATCGGCAAGGCTGTCGAGTCGTCTTCTGCAAAAAAAGACTGCTCAGCTAATCCATCGACAAAAAAGGTGTTGCATAAAAGGTTTCCATTTACGGCGTGATTCATGCCCAAGGCCTTTTGATATTGGGCCAGGGTGATGGGTTGCCGACCGTTGTTGATGGCTTGCTGAACCTCTTCCTTGCCTGCCTTGGTGTTGCGTGGGCCGCAAACTTGATAGGTGTTTTTGAACTTTTCATGTTCAAGAATGAAGCAGTGGGCCAAGGTGCCTTCGATCATTTGAGGGCTTGGCTTGCGTTCAGCACGTCCACCTTCATGCTTCATCCAATAAAGAAGCTCAGGGGACTCCAAAGCCTGCTTCATGTCGCTCTGGCTGTAGCCAGGGTCGCTGAAGTAATCGACCTCTGAGACGGTCACTGAACGTCCTCCCGATCCCAATGGATGCCGCCGGGGCCATAAATGCCTTGAAGCTCAGGCCAGGTCCGCAAGATTTTGGCCACGTTGTCCGGGTCAGCAACCAGGCCAGCGGTGGCCAACTTACGGACAAAGCCGCCGCCATGGACCTGGGCGATATGGAACATTCGGGTAATTTCGCTTTGAGTCATTGAGGGCCTAGAGTCTGCGTGGGCAGACTTCAGAAGCAATGCCAGGGGTGGTTGAAGCACTGGGGTTTGTCCTCCTATTTGTTGAGTTGTTCACAGGCGGCCTGGACGCCTAGGCGGCAGTCGCGTTCGGTCATTTGGTCCAGCGTGCCGGTCAGAGAAACGAATAAGGCACCGCTGAACAGCACGAACAGAAAAGTGGTGAACGCTGGAGCAAACCACCGAGGGTTGCCGGGGTCGTTGTAGAGCTTGGTGCTTTGGTAACGAATTTGCTTCATTGGTTTGGAGAAAAAGGCCCCCGAAGGGGCCGGTAAATCAAACGCGGGAACTCAGTTCGGCTTGGATCATTTCGACGATGGACATCAGGCGGTCTTTCCTTTCGGAGTTGTTCGTGATGACTGCCTGGGAACTCATTTCGAGTGAGTTGTCCATCAAGACCAGGGTGGAGATGGTCTTGCAGCGTTCGGGGGTCCAGAAGTTCATTGGGGTGGTTGGAACTGAAGTAAGTATGACCCCGCCTTGGTAGGTGAATAGTACCCCTTGTGCAGCTTTTTAGATCGACACAAGAAAGGGGCCGTAGCCCCTAGGGTTAATCGATAGATTCCAGGAGGCGCTTGCGCTCTTGGGCCAGGTACTGGTTGAGGTCTTTGACTAGTTGCTGGTGCTGTTCTTGCACCTTGCGGTCTAGTTCTTCCTGGTGGGCCACAAGGGCTTTCAGGTAGTTAGAGCCAAGGTCCATGGGGTGATTGCATAGGCCTATTCATTCTGCACCTGCTGGTCAGTGTTTGGTAGGGATTGTGCAGGTTCGTCAGTTGGCACAGGGACGGTGTTCATCCCATGCTTTGCCAGCAGCCGCTGCGTTCCCATTGCAACTGCATACATTTGGGCGCTGTTGTCTTCTTTTATCTCCTCATGCTTGGCCAGGGCCTGCCGAAACCTGCCGTTTTGCTCCTCCATCTGCTGATGCCATTCTTTAGCAACGTCTGCTGATCGGGCTTTATTCCTTTCCTCCCATTCTTTCAACTTTGCCTCGTGGAACCGTTTTCGTTCGGCAACTGCTTCGGCTTGTTGTCGCTTTCTTTGGGCTTGGTACTTCCATTGGCTAATGACATGGCAAAGCAGCTGTTTGGGATCCAGGTAATAGTGGGTTTTGCTTTTCTTACCTGGCTCATAGCCAAAATATCCTCTGGGCATTGCGCCAATGCCTTGATGCTTGTCCCATGGCTGCTTGTCGCCTCGCCACATAGCCCGGATGATTTGATCACTTAGATCTTTAGCGGCTCGTTTCTTGCCCATGCCGAAAATCTTTTGTTGAACAATTACACGGCGTACCTCTACAAATGCTTCAAACTCGGGTAGCCATCCCTGTTCTTTAAATTCCAGCAGGATCTTTTCCACGCGCTGCATCCTGATTTTGTTCTTAGCAGTTGCGCGTCTGCTGATTTCGTCATTGACAAACTTTTGCAGGATCCGTAACTCGTAATCTGTGAAGCTTGTAAGGGATGCCCCATCCTTAAGGATTGCCGCGGGCCTAACGGCAAATTTTTCAGTCCTTACGATTGGCTCCTGCTCAACTTGATTCGGCCGACGCTGAAGAGTCTCTAACTCCTCATGCCATTTTTCATATTCGTCTGGGTGGTGGCCCATCTGCGTGATCTTGTCGTGCAGCCAAACACGACGTTTTTGAGTCTTGTTTTGACCATTGCCGTGGTCGTGGTCGTACATGGGGTTTAGATATCTGTTTGGTTTGCTCATTGCAGTTCCTCCCAAAAGTTTTCGACAGCGGCCAAGATTTCGTCGGCGCTGCCCTCGCCAACGTGGCTGATCAAAAGCAGGTCTTTGCGGGTCAAGGCCATAACAGCCCCGACGTTTTTGTAACCACGCCGCCATAGGGCGTTATGAGCACGGATTGGCAGCATCAGCCGATCTAGCGGCATTTCATGCAAGCTTTCTTGTTTAGGAGGCTCTAAGGCCTCGCACAATTCGCGAATGTCTTCGCGGGTTAGGGACTGGCCCTCTGGTGTGTCCCACGCCATGACCCCATTGGCCAGATCTTCACGAATCAAGCTGGCCAGGTAGGACAGCTGGGGTTTAGTCAATTCCATAAAGCAGAGGTAGATAAGGCCGGGGTTGACAAGCCTGCGCCCATAAGTTGGCGACTCCTCACTGTTATCCCCGGGAAGGCCCGAAGGCCTCAGAACTGAGCAGCGAGGCCGGTGGCCAGGTGCTTAAAAAAGTGATGGAAATCGCCGTTGCGGAAATCCAGTTGCTGAAGGATGCCGGTGATCTGCTGGCGCTCTTGGCCCTTGGTGCTGAGGATGCGATCAATCACAACGTCGGTGGTGATGATGTGCGAGTCGCCGGTTGTAGGGCTGGTGACTTCGTAGGTCTTGAGGGTGAAGTCTTTTTCAGCGAAGAAGGTGGAGAGGTTCATGGGGTGGTTGACTGAACTGAGCTAAGTATGGCTCTTGCTGGTAGCTAAGTGGTAGGGATTGTGCAGCTTTTTAAGTTGGCACAACCCCTTAAGGGCTAACGCCCTCACCAGCGATGCTTGGTGATGATCTGAGTTTTGGCCTTGCCTTCTGCCCAGTCCCAAAAACGAACCTCACGGCCAGTCGAGAACTGCCCCCAAAACGGAAGAGCCGTCTCGCTGTCCCAGAAGTTCATGGCGCAATTTAAACTGTGCCAGACCAGCTGGTCAGGATTGACGTGCGCCACAACCTCCATGACTTGATCCATGGTCTTGAAGACCAAGGACTGGCCATTAGGAGTACGGAGCGTGAAGCCAAGAACCTTCTGGCCTACGCGGTCGAGCTGAAGAATAAACATCGGGTCTCCCCCGGAACTGAAGTAACTATGACCCCAATTGGTAGGTGTTTGGTAGGTACTAGGACAGAGTTTCAATTGTCACTGTTGCCCCTGGACGTTCCCCAGGCAGGCAGTATCTCTGACAAGCACTCAGCACCACCACGTAGCAATCGTCGGTAAATGCCGACCCAGTCAGCCCATCAAGCAGACTCCGACACACTTTGTCGATGTCGTTCTTTTTGGCCGTGTAATGCGTGCGAGCTGATGGACGCAAATTGCCTTTGGCCCCAAAATCACCCTTAGGGCGCAAAAACCGAAACTCAACGGCAACGCTGCAGGCTTGCTCAATCAACTCATCGCAGGCAGCCAATGCCTCAACTCGCACGGCGTCTCTCCAAGGCCCGACACGTTCTGAGGCTTCTCGCATCCCGTAACGAGTGCGGATTTTTGATCCTTGCGGCGCGGCTTCGATTCCCGAAATTTCGATGTCGTAACGCATAAAAAAAGCGGGGTGCTCGAATCCCCGCCCGGTGCTCTTCCCCTTCAACGCTAGTTCATGTCATTTATCGCGCAAGGCGTCCCCTTTACGTCACTCCCAACAGCAATTCGCGGAACGCTTCAGCCAAATCAGCTGGCGGTTCTTTGGGTCATCCAGACCTATGCCGGAGCAAACGCCGACTGTTGGCCGTCCATCAAAACCATCGCTGATGGTGCATGTGTTTCTGTTCGCACTGCTCGGGCTGTTGCTGGGCAGCTGGAGTCCATGGGACTCCTCCAGCGCGAATCACGCCGAAACGATCGAGGCGACTGCTGCACAAACCTCTACCGGGTCACCGTCAACCACCTGGCCAATGTTGCCCCACCGTCCTTAGACCCCCCGGCAGCATCTGCCGCACCCCTAGGCAGGAAATGCCGTACCCCCCGGCAAATGGTGCCGGACCCCCCGGCAGGAGCTGCCGCCAAACTAAATACAAAAGAACTAAATACAAAAGAACTACAAA
>Ga0208666_1000898_pt1 | contig 13590 bp, 3 predicted proteins | sample 5B_taG_FD_184078 | JGI IMG/M metagenome (GOLD analysis project Ga0208666, IMG submission 184078) | Marine viral communities from the Subarctic Pacific Ocean - 5B_ETSP_OMZ_AT15132_CsCl metaG (SPAdes) (version 2) | ecosystem: Environmental > Aquatic > Marine > Oceanic | place: Pacific Ocean...
ACTCATGGCGTGCTTCATGTTAAAAATATTTTGGTATGGAGAATAAACAGGTGCATTGGTAATGGCTTGTACACTCATCAACGAGGCTTCTAAAGATGGATTACCTAGTTCAAATTTAAATTCACCTGCTTTATCAAATTTAAGTCTATCACCAGCTCTATCTAACATACCAAACTTAGAGCCAATTGGCGGTGATATATTTAATAAATCTTCACCAACCTCACTGTAATCAGCCATATAACCTTTTGCTGATTGCTTAAAGTATTCTTGTGTAGCGTTTTTAAATGCTGACATAACAGCTCCTTGTATACCAAAGCCTCTTAAGAAAGAATCAGTAGTGGAATTTAACATCATTGATTTTGTATTAGCTATTTTTTCTTCAGGTACATCATCATCGTTTAACAACATAGCAAACAAAGCTGATTGAAGTCCAGCAAATATAGCTACTTGAGCACCCATATAATAAGATATTCTACCTACTTTTTCTGTTAATTCTCTACCGCCTTTATATCTACCTTTTGATATATCAAGTATATCTTTCATACCAGCTCTATTCATTTGCATAGGCGTGTTAGCAAACGGCAATATAAATCTACCTATTAATGATGTTTGTTGTTTAGACAATAAATCTGCTCTAGACGACTGCTGTGTTCTTTCTGCTAGCACTTGAAAATCTAAAAAAGCTTGTTTTTCAGCCGCTTTAGTTTCCATACCTTGCTTTTCATACATTTTAATTCTGTTTCTATAAAATGTAGCACCACCAAATGATATTGCAAAACTATCTGCAAGTTTAGTTGGTAAATAACCAGCTTTTAACACTTTAGAAATTACAGATTGTATAGGATTTTTTGACGCGGCAGCAGCAGAAGCTATTTCAGCTTCAGTTACGTTTATAGCTAAACCATCTCTTCTTTGTTTTAACATATCAGAGTTCATTATACGCATGAAATCTTTAGAAAACTGCTTTACATTACCCATCGCTCTTGCAGCAGCAATAGGATTATTTTCTCTCATATTTAAAAAGTTAGTAGTAGATATAGTCTGTAAAATTGCAGACCTGGTATTAAAGTTCATAATAGTACCAATACCACCATTTAAGTAGTTCATCATAGCAGCACTACCTCTATCTAACTTTAAAGATCTAGTTCTACCAGTTTCCATACGATCAAACATGTCTTCAATATTCTCTCTCCATCTAGTACCTAATTTAGACTCCATCTTGTTTAGGTTTGCTTCAGTAAATATTTCGTTTTTAATATCTATAAACTCTTGAAGGTATTGCTTTCTGCTAACGCCTCTATCCATACTAGTAACTTCACCAGCCATTGTTTCACCCCACCAGTTTTCACCTGGTTCTTTTAAACCTTTTTCTTGTTTAGTTATTCTAGCAAATTGCTCTGCATAAGCCTTTAGTTTTGGATTATTGTTTATATGGTCAACTAATCTTTTTTCTGTTGCTTTAGCTAAGTCTGGAATTTTATAACCAGCCTTATTCCAAAGGTAAACTCGCATAGCCATGTCGTTAGTAAAAGTAGTACCTTCAACTTCTTTTGAAATTTCTTTAACAACATCTTTGTTTTGCTTACGAAGATTTATATAATCATTTTTAGCAGATTGTCTAGCCGTATTATAGTCTCTTACACCTCTTTCAAATGGCATTATAAACTCTTTCTTAAACCATTTTTTATTTTCAATACCTTTCTTACCCTTACCATATAAAGGCTCTATAAGAAGCTCTAAATCAGCAGCGCTATCTCTCATAAACACTCTTCTACGCTTAATATCTTTACCTCTAACTTTAGCTTCAGCTTTAGAAAATATTTTTTCAGAACCTATGTCTAAAGAGTGCTCCATTATATTATTTACTTCCTTGCCTAGATCTTTGCTGGCTAAAGCTTGTTGAACTTTAGATTTAATATCTAATTGGTTTAAAACATTTCTAACAGCTTTAACGTTGGGTAAGGCATCATCTACAAAATACATATCATTATACCCTTCCGAAAACTTTTCTAACATCCAAAGGGCTTTTGCTTCGCCTGTGCTATTGCCTAAGCCAGTTATATTTTTTATATCTATATTGATACCTTTGGATTTTAACCAAGCTTGTATCGCTGAAGCACTTTCAGCTGGTCTAGCTGTTAATACAAACACATTTTCAGGGCCAAATTTTTTAATTTGATTACGCATTTTTTGTAATAACGGCCCTTCAATACCACCTCTTACATTTACAAAATCTTTAAAATCAAACTTATAACCTTGCTCTGCGTATTTTGGCCCATCAATAGGCCATTTGCCAGAACTAATTTTAACCACATCTTTTCCTTTTGTAGCTATAATAAAGTTTTTACCTTTGTCAATAAGTGTTTCATCAAAATCAAAAGTAGACATACCCCTAGCATCTTTCTTCTTGTCTCTACCAGATTTAATAGCATTGTCAATAATTTTAACTCTTCTTTCTTTTTCTCCACGGGTAAGATCTTTGGAGGCAAAACCAACTTCAGCTAGCTTTTTTTCAAGGTTTTTATCTAATATTTTGTCATTTTTAATAAGTTCGTTTAACCTTTTTTTACCAACAGATGAAACAATATCTTGATACAAACTTCTTTTAAAACCACTCTCAATACTATATATATCTTTAGCAAGCTCTAGGCTTTCTGCAAAACGATGTATACCAGAGTTGTTGACTTTTCCAGTTTGCTTATCTACCATGTTAAAGTCAGTAAGAATACCGTATATACCCTTGTAGTCTTTTAACCCTTTTTTTCCTTTGGCTATATAAGAGCCATCAGCAATTAAAGCTAAAGACTCAAAAGACTGTTCACTGCTAGATTTCATGTGTTCATATTTTACAGTACCTTTTATAGTTTTACCAGGTAAATAAACATAACCACCAGGAGCTAAAACTCTTTCACCAGTAGTACCTATACTACCGTTGTGCTTTTTAATCCTAGCAACAAAGTTCATTTTGTTATTCCACTCTTTAGAACCTTTTTCACTAGTAAAAACCCACTCTTGTAAAGTTGTGTTCCAAAGATCATATAGTTCTACTTGTAGCTTTCCTGTTTTAGAGTTAAAGTATTTTTTAGCAAGTTCTTTTTGTGTTTTTAAATCACTAGTTTGATATATTTTTTTTAAAGCCGTGTAAAAACTAGAGGCATAAGAACTTTTTAAACCTTCAAAATCAAACTCTTTCCATCTTTTTAAAGTTTGCTCTGATAGTGGTGATTCTTTTGTTGACATTAATTTATCTCTTAATCCCATTTTAAAAGGGCTATCAACTTTGTCCCACTTAGTTATACCTCTTATAACAGAATAATGACCTGTAAATAGATCTCTTAGTACGCCAGCATTGCCGTTGTACATGTTTTCAGACAAAGGTATTGTGTTTGCTAAATCAAAGGCTTGTTTTTGAAACTCGTTTAAAAGATCTTGGTTATTTTTAAACTTAGCTTCTGATATTTGCCAAGTACCATTTTTAGCAAAATCATATGGCAGTTGTTTTGTTTCTTTAGTAAATTTTACTTCGTTTTCTTTACCTATTTTAGCCTCTTGCTGTGAAGCCGCTTCAACCCAGTCTTTTATGGCTTCGTATTTTTTAGGATATAACTTTTGAAAAGTTTTCATATCTCTTCCGTATAAAGCAACATCCATTATTCTTTGATCAGCGCTTGCTTTTATATCGTATTTTTCATATAGTTTTCCTAAATCTTTTGAGGCTAAAGATTCTGATTTTCCAGAAGAAACTTGATTTAACAATGTTTGTATGTTAATGTTAGTTATCATTTCTGGATTTTCGTTATATTTTTCCCTTAATCCTGTTCTTACAACTTGGTTTGTTATAGCTTTACCTGTTTGATTTATCAAAGCCGGTATTAAAGATGTTGTAATATTTCTATCTGCTTTTAAACTAGATATATCAAGACTACCATCTGGTTTTTCTACAATACCTAATTCTTTTAAAAACTCTTCTTTGTTCATTTCTATCTTAGGCTGAAGCTCTGTACCTGTTTTAGCACCAGTGTCTTTCATTTTAACAGTTTCACCTTCACCTTTGTAAAAAACATTTTTTCTATAAACAACTTTACCTTTTTTGTTTACTGTCTTATAAGCCCCAGGTGTTTCTTTAGAAACAACTCTGCTCATCAAGCTGTTTTCTATACCAGTTGCTGTGCCTGTTGTTTCAGTTAAATTTTTAGGAAGTGATTCATAAATTGTTTTCCAATTGTCAGCTATAAATTGAGCTTTATCTTTCGTAGATTTACCAAACATTTCTTTAGTAGATTTTGGCGCTTGATCTACTAACGTTTTATAGTCAAGATTTTCAAGATCTAAGGTTTCTATTTTTTTTGTTATAGCATCTATAGTTTTTTGCTCAACAGGCAGCTTATAAACCAATTCAATACCTTTTGTCATGCTAGGTGTTTGAGATGTTCCCATTGGTGCGCCAGTATCAGCAAGCTCTGTTTCAGTAAAACCTTCAGCGTCTCTTGAGACAGTTCTAATAGCTTTATCAACATTAACGCCAAGATCTTTTAGTATGTTACCCATTCTACCACCACCGTATGGACCGCCACCTCTTAACACGCCCTCTAAGTAAGCATTAAAAGGTACATCTTGAAACTTTTCTGCTCTCTTATTATAAGTATTTAATATTTTCAAAAACTCATTATTTTCAACATAGCTTTTAAATTCTTGTTTAGTTAAGTTAGAACCAGGCACTTCTTTGTAAAAATCTTTTACATAATTAGTTAATATACCTTTGTTGTTTTCTCTTAACTCAAATAAAACATTTCCTTTTCTAATGTTGTTACCTTGCGTAGGTTCTTTAGCATCTAGTTCTTTATATTTTTCAGTGAGCTCTCTATTGTTTTTTGCTTTTTCTAAATTTTCTTTTGATATATCTTTAGAGCCAAAAGCTTGTTGATCTCTAAGTTTTTTATTATTTTCAACAAATTCAATACCAAGGAAACTTATATCATCTAAATCAGCAAGTCTTGCTACTTTAGCTTGAATATTTAAACCTCTTCTAGCGTCCATAGATAATCTACCTATATAATCAACAAATTGTCTTGCTGTTCTAATTTTAGGTTTCATACCTGTAGATTCTTCTAGTACAGATAACAACTCTTGCTTAGCTTCTTTAAAAAACGTTGGAGCTACTTTTTGATAGTATATTTTTGGGTCTGTTAACAACTCGAACATGTAAGCAAAAAATTCTTTAGGCTCTATATTGTTACCTTTGCCAATTTCTTTGCTATAGTTTTTCTTTATAAACTCACCAAGTGGTGTTCCATCATAAGCTTGAAAATCAAACTTTTCAAAAAGCTTAGATATATTTTTTTGAAATACAGCTTTTGCTTGCGGGTTACGGTTAAAATAAGATTCAAGACCAGCATGACCTAATACTTCGTGTGTCATTTTTTCTGGTGTAAATTTACTTTTTAAAAACAAAGCAGTTCCAGGTTCTTTACTTTTACCAGGTATAAAAGCAGCACCATCAGCGCCTATGTCAGTAAACCTACTATCTTTTGGATTTTCAGTAAACTCAATTTTAAAACCTTCAAATTCTTTATTTACAGATTTTAAGGTTTCATTTATTGGTTGAGTATACATTTTGTCTACATTAGATTCAAAATCTTTATTATTAGGATCAAGTTCTATTGCTGTAGTTTCAACCCTAACCATTTGCTCTAAATTTTTCTTAGCTTCATTTAAAGCCTCCCATTTAGTTTGTTGTTTTTTACTAAGCATTTCATAACCCTCTGGGCGGGTACGAACTATTTTACCATCAGGCCCTGTAGTAAAAGCTGTTTCTAAAGCCCTATTAAAACCTTCTTTGCCAAGCTCGCCAGTTGGGCTTTCCATTAACTCTTTCATTTTACTGTCAAGCTCAGCGATAGCATCATACTTACGTCTAGTTGACATAAAGTCTGTCTTTTTAACATGCGTTGCCCCAGCAATACTAAATACTATGGATTCTACTATAACATCTTTAAATGTTAAATCACCGTAGTGTTGATCAAATGTAGCCTGAAAATCTTTATTACCTAATAAATCTTGTATACCAGTTTCTAAATTAAAAGCTATTTGAGACGAAGCAGCGCCAACAGGCCCACCTTTTACAACTTTTTGAAACAATGGGTCCATCCATTTAAATCGCTTTTTAAACGGTGTAACTCCAGATGTAAGCTGTCCACCAGCATAAAAACCAGCACCAGCGCCAGGATCAAAACCAGCGGTAAACATTTTTCCTTCTTCAACCATTGTCATAATAGCATGGTATTGAGTTTTTTTCCAACCACCAGCGTTTCTCATTCCAGCTAAAGTTCTAGCAAAGCCTGTTGCAGTCATAGTTGCACCTGTAGCAGCAGATATAACACCAAGCTCTATAAGCATAGGAACAAAGTGACCAAAACCCTCGCCAACCTCTTCGCCAAAAGTTTTTTCTATAGCTTTTAGTTGATCTGGAGTAAAACCCAATTCATCAATCTCTCCCTTTGCTATTTCATTTTTAAACGTTGTATTATAAGTGTTGCCAAGTTTTTCAAACTCTTCAAGCATTTTAGATTCAGTAGCGCCTGGCCCAAGCGATGCTAACTTATCTGCTTCAACTGGGTTTATATCTGTAAAATGAGTTGCAACAGCAGATATTGTAGATCTAACAAAAGCACCACCAATACCACCTTGATCAAACGTTGCTGGATCATTATTTACATAAGTTAACTCATGTAGCAACTCTAATTCACCTTTATTTCTATATATAGCTGACTCGTAGTTTAATAATTTTTTTCTATCTTCTTCACTTATATTAGCCTTGTTAAAATATGCAGATAAACCTTTAAAATCTCTACCGTCGTAACCAGCGTCAAACAAGGTTTTTAAAGGAACGTTCACGTCAATATCACGAAAGTTATCGCCAAAATCAATACCTGCTTCTTTTAATTTATTGTAAAGCCGTGGATTTCTACTTGCATAAAATTTTAAATTAACAGTTTCTGTATTGCCTGTGGCCCAAAGTTGTTGCAGGTTGTATGCCTTAGATTTATATAGCAATTCGTGAGCTTCAAAATCAGTTAACTTAGGGTTGTTTATTTTTTTGTCCTCAAGTTGAGCGCCTATATTTCCTTCTAAATTTTTCCTTGCTTCGTTTATTTTTTCTTGACGGTACTTTGTGGTTTCGTTATCCATATAGGAACTAGCAAGTTTTTTATCAACTTTATCAGTAGAAAACATTGTTGTGGCGCCTGGCATAATACCTCCGCCTCCATAGGTACCACCAATATATTGTTTTGTGGTGGCTAGCTTTTTTATATCACTTTGGTGTGTTTTTATTTCTGAAGTTAATCTTTTTATTTCACTAGCATCTCCACCTTCTTTTTGTAATCTAATTAAATTTCTATTTTTTTCTCTTATTAAAGTGTTTAATTCTTGTTTTTTTAATTCTTTTAAACTAAAGTTCTGACTAGTTTTATTAAATATCTGTTTAAAAACGTTTTCATCTAAAGTTGTAGCGCCTATTAAATTTTCAGCATTATCTCTTTCTTTATCTTCAGCCGTTACTTTATCTAAAGCTGTTTGAAATAATCCAGCACCACCTTTACCAACTATATCTATAAAAGCTCGTTTACTTAAACCTGGATATTTTTTTTGCATTAAAGCAAACACCTTGTCATGAGTTTTGTTTAACTCATTTTCATAAGTCATAGGATCTTCAGCGTAATTTTGAAGCGTTTCAAGCTCATCAGACATTAAAGAGCTAAATGTGTTTCTATATTCAGAAGTAATATCAGCTGTTATTTCTTCCATTTTTTCTAAATTAACACGCTCATATATTGGTTCTTCAACACTTACAGTCGTGAAATCTTTAGGATCAACGCCTATTCTTTTTTCTACTGTTTTAGTGCCAATCTGCAAGCTTGGATAGTTAGAAGGTAAAAGGCCTGTTTTATCTTGTATTTGTTTTTCTCTTAAATACAACTTTTGACCTTCAATACCTTTTTGACGCTGTTCTTCAGCCCTGAGATCAAACTCGGCTCTTTCTTCGTCAGTCATAGTAATATCCTCTATAGTTAAATCTGGAGCTTCACCTATTACTTCTGGTATAACAATATTTGGTTGCGAGATTCTATCTTGAGCCGACTGCCCTACATTTGTGTCAATAGCTTCTTCAGATTCAAAAAGATCTTCTGCTGAAAAAACGTTTTCTTCTTGTGTTTCTGAAGTTCCAAATAATTCTTCTGCTGTAAAAATATTTTTTGGCATGTATATATTATTTAGTTTCTATTATTACGTAATCTCCATTGCCAATGTAACGTGACATTTTACCTTTGTCTGGTCCTTTTGTAACTTTACGCATTGTACCTATAGCTGGATCAGTACTGCTTTCTGTTACAAACTTTGCTAATTCATCAATAATGTCACTAGCACCAGCTGGATAAGTTGTTAGCATTTTATCTTTTTCGTAAAAAGCCCAATATGCTGGCTCCATTACACCATCAACTTCTTTTGCTTCTTGTAGTTTCGCATATCTACCGCCAGGATCGCCAACTAAAGTTTCTCCGTCTTTAATTTGTTGTTGAACATCTGTAGAAAGTTTTTGTAGTCTAAGTTTTTCTGCTTGTTTTTCTTCTTCTTCTATTTCCAATTTTAACATTGCTGCGGTAATTCCTTTTTCTTTTGGTGGTAGTTTTTTATACTGTTCATGATCTTTACCAATAGCACTGTCTAAATGATCTACAAAAAGTTTTTTAGTATCTACGCCTGTAGCTTTTCCATCTAATATAGCATCTACTACTGCTTGGTAATTTTCAGGTGTAGCAAAATCACTTTCTTCTAACACACCATCTCCATCGCTTTTAGTTGCTCCTAAAGCTTTAATTATATCATTGCTTAATGATATCTTGCCTTGCATTAATGCTTGTTTAAAAGTAAACTCTTCACCAGCAATTTTTTTATCAGATAAATAACTTAAAGCGTTTGGATTTTTTTCAAGAGCATCATCAATAACATCTATCATAGCGTTTTTATTACTTCCGCTAAACCCAGTATACTCCTTTGAAGTTTGTACAGCTATTTTACGGTGGTTTTCAGCAACACTTCGTAACGATATTAAAGCATCGTCTGCTTTTTTGTAGCCTTCAAAAAGTTTTAATAAATCTGAAGACTTTGAGTTTTTTATAATATCATCACCTGCTTTGTTTTTTACTTTTGATATATAAGTATATTCACCTGTTACAGTGTCTTTATACTTTACCAAAGTACCTTCTTTTACATCTGACCCTAAATTATTCCATATTTCTTCCGCGGTAGCATTAGGATTGTTTGTAATGTAATCATTTGTTTTCTTATTATATATCCCAGATTGTTTATCTAAATTAGCATGGTATTTAGCGATATTTGTTGAAAACTCTTTATCTTCTATTTTCATACCTTTAGTATCATAAACCTTACCTTTTACTCCCTCTGCTATAGTTGACAAAGTACTACCATCTTGGTCATATCTACCTAATATCTGTTGATTTTTACGATTCCAGGCTTGAAGGCCTTCTGGATCTTTTTTAAAACCTTTATTGGCTTTCCAAGCGTCTCGCTGCGCATTAACCTCTGCTTGCATATCATCAAAATCAGCATCAACAATTTGTGCGCTTAAAGGATCATCAAAAATACCTATAGCCGTATCAAGTTCCTCTGTTGCTGCTTTGTTTCTTGCTTCATATTGTATTGCTATTTTTTCTATACTACCTAATAAGCCTTTATATGAATCTACTGTTGATTGATAATATTCGCTATAATCACCGGGTGCCCTTGCTGCAGCCGCAGCATAAGCCATTTTTGTTAATGTTGGATCTGCTTTTCCGAATAATTTTGCCATGTTTTATATTTGTTATTATTTCTTAAAATCTAATTGACTAAGCGAGTTAGTTAAAGATTGAATAGTTTGCATTTGCATCTGTGTAGCAGCGCTATCTGCCGCCATTTTATTTGAATACGCAGATTGTACAGCTTGATTAGCGCCAGCTAAACCACCGAATTCAACACCAAGTAAAGTTGATTGTCTACTCATTTCAGCTTCTTGAACCATAGCTTCACCAGCTAACACTTGCATTTCAGCTTGGTATTCTTGAGCTTGTTTTTGCTGAGCACCTTGAGCCATTAGTTTTTGATTTACAGATTCTTGCTGCCCTATTGATGCGGATATTTGTCTTGCTTGTAACTGGCCTTGGTTTGCCATAGCTTGCGCTAGAGCAGCTATACCGCTACCACCAGCGCTACCACGAAGTTGCCCTAATATATCTGCTCTTTGTTGAGCACCTTGCTCGGCCATAAAATCAGCTTGCTGTTGATTAACAGTTAAATCTTCGTATACATTTTCAAATTCAGTTTGTACATTGGCATAAGGATTTTCAAACTTAAACCTTCTATAAACTTCTTTTTGCTTGTCTAATTTTTTTTGTTGTTCTTTTTGAAAAGCCAATTGTTCTTGCAATATTTTATTACTTTGCGCCTGTCCTCTTTTGGCAGCCTTACCTCCCATCCAACCAGAAATCAACGTTCCTCCTGTAATTATTGCAGCAGCAGCTACTGAACTCATATTATTTATTTTTTTAAATTAATTTTTTTTAATATATCTAAAGCATCACACCCTGGTGGTAAATCTTCATATTTAGTGCACACGATCTCGTCTTCAGCGTTTTTTATCGTAGTGTTTTCAGTTGCGTGAACTGTTATAAATATACATTCTTCATGTGTGTATATAGCTCTTTTTGTACCTGGTTTTGTAATACCTTGGTAAGGAGCTCTTATACGTTGTATACCCTCCTCGGTTAGTATTGACATTTCTCCTTTCATCAAAAAGAACGGGTGTTCTTTTTTATGTATTTTAGTTACAATAAGCTCGTTAGCCGGATTATATATTTCTCTAATGTAACAACCGCCAGCAAAAGTATGTTTAACAGGGTTTGTTTTTTGTAACTCTTCACCACTAACACCTTCCGCGGATTCTATTATTGAAACCTCAACATCATTTATTTTTTTTCTAAACTGTTTTCTTCTTTTAATTTCCTCTCCAATTTCCCAAGCTTCATCAAAATTATAACTATGTTTTAGACCAAGTTGTTTTGTTATAGCTACAAACTGCTCTTTACTTTGTTCTTTTGTTAAAGCCGAAGATTCTACTTGTTTTTCTATTTCTTTTATTCCTTCTTCTATTTCTTTTTCATCCATCTTTACGTAATCTCCATTGCCTAATCTTGAAGAGACTAAATTTGCAGCGCTTGATTGTGCTCCAAGTTTATGTGACACACTATATATACGTGAAAAATTTCTTTCTGAGGTATTATAACCAAGTGCTTTACATCTTTTTAAAATTCCTTTACTTTCAGTCATGGCCCAAATTTCTACACAACCAATTTCATTTGCCATTTGCTCGCAAGCTTGTATTAGCATTAATACAATATCAAACCTATCTCTTGAAACGTATTTTGGATCAGTTATTAAATTGTCTATATAACCAACTTTTGAATTTGTTAAATATAAATAAGCAGCTGCTATAGGTTTTTCTTTTTCAATAATAACACCACCTAAGCCATCCATAGGTAAAATACCTCTATTTAGCGGTCCAAAACCCTGTTCGTCCCACCATTTATCTATAAATTCGTAATCACTTAATTCGATTTTACGAACATTTATTTTATTAACCATAATATTTGATTTAATTATGGTATTATAGTCACAGTTTTAGCCGTTTTTTTACTTTTACGTAACAGATAGAAGTTTTTCTACATCAAAGTAAATTTGACCAGTGCCAGTACCTGCTCTTATAATTTCTATGTTACCACTTATAATCGCTTTTTGTCCAGAACCAATAACGCTAAAAGTTGCTCCATTTTCTAAAACTTGCGTAGAGCTTAATGTTAAGTCACCAGTACCAGTAGTAGCAGTTCTAGCAGTAACAGTTGGGTTGGCTAAAGCCGCGTTAATACCTATACCACTAATAGTAGTTGCATTTGGTATTATACCTAAAACAGAAGAAACAGAAAGCGTTGTGCTATTACAAACCGCTGTTGATGTAAATGTAATAGGAACTAATTCGATTTTAAGATCTGTTATACTTACATCGTATCCAGTTAAATTTATTATATTTTCTCCACCAAAACCTAAAACATCTATACTGTCACTAGCCAAAACTAAAGGACATTGAGCGCTAAAAACTAAGTTTCCTGGTTGTGCTGTTATAACACCGTTTGTTATTGTTGGTTTCTGGCCTTTAGTTGTTTTAAAAGGCACTTGATAATTTACTATTGTTTGCTCGTTTGCAGCTCCTTCATTTATTGTTGTTGTATCACTATAATCACTCGTAGTTGTGGCCGCGGGAGCGTTAGTTGCTTTTAATAACGCGCCAGAAGGAATACCACTAATATCATCTACCGGCCATTGGTAGTTTGCTTGTGGCGTAAAAGTTAATGGTTGATCATCACGAAGCTGTATTGCTTGTGACATTGTAAAATCAGTGGCAGTACTACTAGTTTCTACAACTGTAACCGTTGTTAAACTTCTGTTAACTTTAGAGCTAAACGTTAATTGTTTACCATCGGCTATAGCAGTACCAATACCACCACCACCTTCTTGCTCTACATCAAATTCTTTAGTGTTGTCCCCATCTGGGTTTATAGTTTTTACAACAATTATACGGCTGTCACCTACAAACCCTGTTACTTGATCACCTACGGCCATTACAGTTGCACAATGATCATCTATAACAAACTTATCTGTATCTTCAAAGTTTCCATCTACTGTACTAGTAGTAACTGGTGAAGTTATTTTATCTCCAACTGCAATTGCAGCGGATAAATCGGTATTGTCCATTCTAACCACACTACCACTAGTTACAGCACCGTTAACATCATCACCAGTAAAAGCTGTTCTAGCTGTTGGATATATGTTTTCATTTGGCAGCGTTTCTGGGGCAGAACCAATAGTAATAGTTTTTGCTGATATTATATCGTTTATATCAGGTTGTTTTATAATTTGATAAGCAGTGCCCGTGGAAACCCTAGACGCAGTTACTGTAAAAGGCGTCTTACCTTTACTACCACTTCTGGGAACGTTTATAACGGTGATACCATGTCCGGTTCCAGTCGTTGCAACCGTACCATTTGGCGAAAGTTTATTTACTATAAATGTAACATCAGCGTATTGGTACATAACCTTTTGCATCATTAAAGAGTTAGAACCTATAGAAGAGTTTAAATTAATAGTATTATCTCCAAATCTAGCCTCTCTATAATTAGCGTGTCTAGTTCCTGGTTTAGCATATAAAAAAATATCATATTGAGCATTTCCAGTAAATCCTAACGTCGTACCGTCATCAATAGCTGTAGAACTTGAAAGCGAAAAAACATTTGTAGAGTCAATAGAAGCAACTGTTATAACAGCGTTATTAAGAGCATCGTTTCCTGTAACTCTATCTCCAACAGCCATCGTACTAGCAACAGCAGTATCCATAGTTATAGCTGTAGCACCACCGCTAAAATCACCATTAACAGTATCCGTAGATGTAAGACTCGGAAACTTTATAGTGCCCTCGTAATT
>Ga0208666_1000899_pt1 | contig 13590 bp, 15 predicted proteins | sample 5B_taG_FD_184078 | JGI IMG/M metagenome (GOLD analysis project Ga0208666, IMG submission 184078) | Marine viral communities from the Subarctic Pacific Ocean - 5B_ETSP_OMZ_AT15132_CsCl metaG (SPAdes) (version 2) | ecosystem: Environmental > Aquatic > Marine > Oceanic | place: Pacific Ocean...
TCAATCCCGAATTATTACGAAGCACATTCACAAGAGGACTTGGATTTCACGAGTTCGGAACGAAAGTTGATAACTGTACTGTGGGTGTGGATATTGGTAAATCCGTTAATAGCACTGTTATTAGTGTTTGGGCTTGTCAAAAATCAACTTCACAAAATGTTGCAAGACTTATCTATTTGGAAGAAATCAGTCCTAGAACAGGTGGACATGATATTCCATACCAACGTGAGCGTATCATGGATATTGCTCGTGGTTTCGGTGCTGATAGGCTTATTATTGATGCGACAGGTATGGGTGGCGCGATTGAACAAGATATAAGGGTGGCGAGTATAAAAAGTGGTATACAGTTTATACCATTTATTTTTACAGGTGGAGCGAAAGGTACTAAAACTCAAGTTTACAGAGATATGGTATCCTATTTACAAAAACAACAAGTCATTGTCCCAGACCCTAAAGATTTACCTCCTGACCAAGCAAAATTGGTTAACAAGTGGTATAGAGAACATGTAGATTTAGAATATACAATGGATGCAGCTAATAAAACAGAAAAAATATCTGCACCTACTGGTAAACATGACGATTATTGTGATAGTACAGCTATAGCGTTACATGGGGCACTTTCAATGTTACCAATTTCTGGTAATTTTGCTGCAGTTTCTATGCCAACCAAGCGTACAGTTAATAAAGGTGGCGCTGGATGGACAGGACAAGGCGTTTTCACATCGAGAAGGGGTCAAAATAGACTCAATAAACATAGTCCGGGAGGCATTTGAGCGAAAGCTTTATATACTGTGCCCGCGTTATAGGTATTGATAGCCATGCCTCTACGTGATTATCTGCCATTCGGCAGAAGAAGAGAATTCGCAAGTGTTGGTGAAAATCCACCTTTTAGTAAGGACAATCCAAGAAGTTATGGAGCGGGCGTTATAAAACGTATCAAACTCCAAAATACATCTGGGATGGGAGGTTACGGTGGTGGAGCAAAGAAAGAACCACAGATAGGAGATTATAGAACGTACATGAATGTGTACCTTTCTGACCCTATCATAAGAACTTTAATAGATTTACCATGTATATACGCAGCGAAGGATGGTTACGATATAGTAACTGACGATGACGCAGAGCGCGAGGTTATCACTAACTTTTTTGATGAGATAAACATTGACCATATTATATACTCTTGGTTACGTAATGGTAGAATCTTTGGAACAGGTTATTTAGAATATACTGGAGATAACTTAGTTTTGAGGTCATCTCAAAATATGTATGTACAAAGAGACCCATCTGGTCAGATAATGTATTACTATCAAGATGTAGGAGACGACAAAGAAAATGTTAGATTCGAAGAACAAGAGATTATTGAATACAAAAATAATCCATTTGATGATTACGCTTACGGCCTTAGCGATATTCATCCAGTTTTATATTTGGTTGACCTTAAAGATTATGCCGAGAGGGATATTGGTGCTGCTCTTAACAAGTACGCCACTAGCAGGTTTGATATATCTGCTGGTTTACCCGACATGCCATATGGTCCAGACAAAATTAACGAAATCGTTGATGCATTCAATTCTTTAGAACCCGGCGAAGATATTATACATGGTAATGATATAACTATCAAAGAAATGCAGGGTACACAAAGAGCGTTTGAATATGGTAAGTACACAGATGACATTTTAAAGAAAATACACATAGCATTAAAAGTTCCTGTTACTATGTTTGACAAACCAGAACAAGCACGTGCTATTTTCGAACCTTATGTGAAACATTTACAAAGTGCAGTAGAAGCATCTTTGAATTCACAACTTATGCCACAACTTGAAAGTGGCAAAGCTAAATTTTCATTCCGTCAGATAAACGTAACAGATTCGTTTACTAAAGCAAAGACGGATATGATATATCTATCTGAGGGAGTTCTTTCACCCGGTGAAGTTAGATTAGAACGTGGTCTAGACCCAGAAGGTATAGTAGAAAAACAGCCAACAGCTGAAAACGCTAATATATCTGGTGGTAAAGACCAAGATAAGACTGAGGAATCAGTCCGTGTCGAAAACAGAAACCTAACGGGAGACAGAGAAGCATGAGCGAAAACTACGTATACGAAGAATGTCTTATAGAGTTAGCACCTAGACTTAAGAAAAAAGGTGTAGATAACTATAAAGATATGGCGGCAAATCTATGTCGCATGAGAGTTGGCGAAGGTACTGTTAGAGAATTCGCAGTTCCACAAAAACTTGAAGACTCAAAACGTACTTTTGCTTTAGCATTAGAAAAACCCTTAACTATTGGTAAGGAAACTATAGACTATCCAGTCATAGCCATCACTTCAGGAGTACATGATGAAGATGGCGACCAGAAAGTTTACATAGAACCTTCAATATTAAAAGACAATTTGGAAGCATTTAGTGAGCTTCCAGTTTACTTTAATCACCAGCGAACCGAAGAAGATTTGATTGGCAAGGCTATCAATCCAGAATTAATCGAATTGGAAGATGGTAAAACTGGTATTAAAATGTTAGCTAAAGTCGATAAAGACGCAGCTAAAACAAGTGAAGTGCTAGGAAAGTTAGAAAACGGCGATATGACACATGTCAGTATCGATTGGTTTTCGAAAGACGTTGATGTCTTAGGAGAACCTTTTGCTACAAACATTCGTCCTATCGAGGTGAGCTTCATTGATAATGAAACTCGAACACCCGTATGTGAAGCATGTACAATTGAAGACGGAAAAGAATGTAATGATGAACACCGAGAATTCGGTGAAGAAGAATCAGATTGTGGCGGCGCCTGTGGCGGTCATGAAGAAGATTCATGTGCCTGTGATACACACGGGAACAACAGCGAGGTAGAAACTATGGCTGAAGAAGAAAAACAAGTATCAGAAGCAGAAACTATCACAGAGCGTGAATTCGCATCTATGAAGTCTAAGCTAGACGAAATGACAACATCTTTCGAAGAATTGAATACCAAGCACGAGGAAGCCCTTAATCTAGTGAAGAAATACGAAGACGCAGAAGCTGAGAGAGTCGAAGAAGAACTCAAAGCTAAGAAAATGTCTTTAGTAACTTCAATTCTAGAAAAAGAGGCAGCTCTTGGAAAACTCGAAGAGGACAACAAGGATGCTCGTGTTGAGGAACTCAATGCATGGGATGATGTTAAGCTAGAAGGATTCAGTATTGCAATGGAATCTATGCCTATACCAGAAGAAGCAGAACGTACTTTTGGAAAAGGTAAGTCCCATGACGCTGAAGAAAGCCCAGTAGAAGCAGAAGAGTCAGAGCGAATGTTCGCTATGAAAAACGGAAAAATCTCTTTTACAGGAGCAAAATAAATAGGTAAATAAATATGGCAACAGAAATATTAGTAAATGATGGTGGTGCACCAGCAAGAATTATGAATCTTGGAAACGCTAATGCAGCTATTGAAGCCGGTATGTTCGTTGATATCAACAGCAGCGGTAAAATAATTGCAGCAACCGATGACCAAGAAGCATCTTCCTCTGGTGAAAAAGTCGCACTAGGTGTTCTATTAGTAGACGCAGTAAGTGGCGCACCAACTTCCATCTTAACAGGAAAAGGTATTGTGTGTAATGTTCAAGTAGGAGCTGACACAACCGGTATGGCTATCGGAGCAGAATTGACTCTAGATAACGCTGGTAAAGTAGAAGCAACCGCTGACGCAGATGCACACCGTGCAGTAGCTATTCAATTAGCAGCAGTAGACACCGCAGGGGCTGACTCAAGCGGCAACGCAACATCATTCGTGAAGGTGTTATTACTTTAGGTGATTAAATATGGTTACAGCAAAAGAAGGAATACTAACGAGCCAGAATGTAGGTAGTGGAAGCACACAAGCAAACCGCGTACTTGTAGATTACAAAGACGCACTTCAAGATTACAGAGTAACAGAATTACCAGTAATTTCGATGTTTGCAGAAAACTTCACAACCGATACTGGCGGAGATATAGACATAACATTCGCAAAACAAAGCATGGTTATGGAGCAAATCGAAGAAGGAACAACTCCAAAGTTCCAACACACCGATATGCGAAATGAGCGTGTCAACGTTAAAGAATGGGGTATCGCAGTAGGTGTTACCCGAAGAATGATTGAAGATTCAAGATTCTCTGAAGTAGAACTTGCATTGAATGAAGCAAGAAGAGCAACTGACAGACATGTCACCAGCCACTTCGTCAAAGCTTTATTCGGTATTGCAGACACTACATTCGGAACTGGTGTTGATGTCAGTGGAACTTTAACCACAATCAACAGTACAGGGGACGTAGATGCAGAAGCAGAAATTACTGTCTTCTCAACTAACCCACACGGTGCTTTCTTCGGAGAAGCACCCGGTACAGCAGCATCTGGTCAAGATGTAAGACTTGTAGATTATGGATTGTATTCAGCAACTGAGTACGGTTCAATGGGAACCAACAACGGTTCACACTACATATCTTCAGCATCTGGATTGGGTAGTGCCTCTACCGCTGAGTTAGCCCTTGGGGATATCACAACCGCTATGGAATTGATTGCATCCAAAGGATTAAACCCAGACACAATCTTGATTTCACCATCTCACTACAAATTGCTATTAGATTTAGCAGATTTCACTATACCATTTGCAGGTTCAGCAGCAAACAACCAAACATCGAAAGGTGGATTGGAATATGTTGATGACGTAGCAAAAACTGGATTAGTTGGACAATTATACGGTATGAACGTTTTCGTTAACGCCTATGTTCCAATGACCAAGTTCGGTGTATTTGATATGTCTGTCAAACCTGTGGCATACGTAGAAAGACGTGGAATGACCGTCGAGGAAGCAAACCCCGGTTTCGGAATCGTTGGTTCATACATGTCTATGAGATACGGTATGAAGATTATTAGACCAGAAGCTGGTGTTATTGTAACATCCGCTTAGATTTAGTCAAATAAACTTTAAATCAGTATAAACCGTTCGGGCGACTACGGTAGAAACAAGTCGCCCAACTTTACAAGGAGAAAATATGCCTGTACCAAAAAATCAACAAGGGAAACCATTAGGCGGCGTCGGAGCCGAACGCATGAAAGGAAAGAGAAACTACAGTCTCATCCTAGACGACAGGCTACTCTCAAAACAATTCGTTACAGCTAAAGCTGATGCTAAAGTAGATAATACTGCTTTCGCTTCTAGTTGGGCTTTAGAAGAAACTACAGCACCTACTAAAGCTGCTGTTTTTAATAAGATAAACTCTCTAAGTGTAGATACATCTGCCTTTACACAAGAAGACACAGATTCGTCTTCTTCTGATGTAAGAGCTTTTAGAACTGGTAACTATGGATTTGGTTCAGGTTCTGATTTAGCTTATTCAGAAATAACACATAAGGTAACTATAGATGGCGATTTGAGAGTAGGAGCTATTGATGGCTCAAACAATGATATTTATTTAGATGATGGGGTTATATTATACAAGTATGGCTCTGGTGGTAGTACAGCTATGCTTACACTTGACAGTAGTAATGGTAACAAATCTGCTCAGAAGTTTGCTATAGGCTCTACTAATCCCTCGGTACCTCTCGAAGTAAGCTTATCAGGCTCTAATGCTACATTGAGCGATGGTACTGGTGTAGCTCAGTTTGGAGCTGATGGTGGAGCTAACTTAGGTATAGACGCTAATGATATACAAGCAAGAAGTGGTGGAGCAGAAGCAGACATAACTATCAATGGACTTGGTGGAGATGTAACCTTAGGTGCAGATACTAATGATACTATAACTGCACGAGGACATATGGTAGTCAATGGTAACTTAACTGTAAGTGGAACTGCTACAGCTATAAACACAACACAAACAACAATTAACGATAATATAATTACATTAAATAACGATGTAACTGGAACTCCAAGCGAGAATGCAGGAATAGAAGTAGAACGTGGTGATGCTGCAAACGTAGCACTACGATGGAACGAATCTACAGATGCATGGCAAGTGACTACTGATGGTAGTTCATATTCTGACATTGTCACATCTGGAGCTATACATGATGCAGTTACAATTGACAATCAAGGTACAGGTTTACTAACTCTAAGTTCACAAGCTATAACAGTCAACGACGTTATGGTCAAGAACAGTGGAGATACTATGACAGGTACTTTAACATTATCTGGTACATCAGGAAGCGGTGGTACAACTGCTCTAAGTGTAACAGGTGGTAATTCTGCAGCTTCAAGCCCTGCAGTTGATATAACAGGACATTTGTCAGCAACGACAAAATCTTTTAACATACCACATCCACTACATGAAAACAAACGTTTAGTGTATGGATGTTTAGAAGGTCCAGAGTATGGTATGTACGCACGTGGTACCGACATTATAGGTGATGGAGAGGAAAAGAGAATGATTGGAATAGAGTTGCCGGACTATTGGTTCAAGATGGTTGGAAAAGATTATACTATATCTTTAACACCACATGGTAACTATAATGTATGGATAGGTAAAAAAACAGAGGATGGGTTTTATGTTATGACAAATACAAAAGAAACAGCGACATTTGATTGGACTGCAATAGGTGGAAGATTGGATGCCAAACTGGAGGTAGAACCAAATGCCTGACCCAAGAGTTGTAGTAACTGGAGGAAGCTCTGGTGTAGAAGGAAAAATAGAATTTTTCAATGATGATGGGTCAGAAATAGGTTCGTTAGAACCAGAAAACACTAGCGGAGATTCTAGTACAGATGAAGTGAAAGCGGAAGGATTGAAGATAAATGGAGGTAGTTATTCTACCTAAGAATAAACAGGTGAATTAAAATGGCAAATACAATTTTGATGAAAAGTAGGCAATCCAACGCCACAGAGCCGGGAGCAACGGCACTGAAAGTCGGAGAGTTAGCCGTAAACACTTTTGATGGAAGAGTCTATCTAGGAACTGACATAGGTGGGTCTGCTAGCCGTAGTGCTGGTGGAGCTGCTACAGCGTCAACACCAGTTGGTGCTCCTATTTTAGACGAAAACGATATGTCTAGCGATAGTGATAAATCATTAGCAACACAACAAAGTATTAAAAAGTATGTTGATGATGAAATTACTGCAAACGCTGGTACAGGTGACATCACAGGTGTAACCCTAGCAGGGGACAGCGGTTCAGCAGCAGATACTTCAGCTAACGTTGATTTAACTATTGCTGGTGGCTCAGGAATTACTACAAGTGCAACAGGCACTACAGTAACTATAGCAGGAGACAATGCATCTACATCCGCAAAAGGTGTAGCTCAGTTTAGTTCTGATAACTTCGCAGCATCTAGTGGTACTATAACCATTAAAGATGGTGGAGTTGCAAACGCTGAATTAGCAGGAAGTATTGCAGACAGTAAACTAAGTCAAATAACAACAGCCGGTAAAGTTGCTTTATCAGCTTTGGAAATAGACGGTGCAGATGACATAGGAGCAGATTTAGCAAGTGGAGACTTAATTATAGTAGATGATGGTGCAAACGGTACAGAAAGAAAATCTACTATTGATAGAGTAGCAACATTATTCGCAGGAGACGGTTTGACCGCTTCAAGCGCAGTTATGGCTGTAAACGTTGATGATTCTTCTATAGAAACAAATTCAGATGCAATTAGAGTCAAAGCAAGTGGAATTACTAACGCTATGTTAGCTGGTTCAATTGCTATATCTAAACTAGCTTCTAATGATGTTACAATCGCAGCAGATTCAGGAACTTCTCATGCTATTGATTTAGGTGAGACTTTGACTGTTAGCGGAACTTCAAACGAAGTAGAAACATCTATCAGTAACAATACATTAACAATCGGTTTACCAAACAACGTTACAATCGGTGGTAACTTAACAGTTTCAGGAACTACAACCACAGTTGATTCAACAACTGTAGCTATTGCAGATTCTATGTTGAAACTGGCAAAAGACCAAGGAAGCAGCGCTGACGACCTTGATTTTGGTGTATATGGACAGTATGGTGCTGGTGGAACAGCAAAATATGCAGGTATTTTCAGAGATGTAAGCGCTACAGGTAATGCTTTTACTTTCTTCGATGAATTACAAGCAGAACCCGGTACAACTGTTAACACAAGTGGAACTGGATATGCATTAGCACCTATAATAGCTGGTGAAATCACAGGTACATTACAAACTGCAGCACAAACAAATATTACAAGCGTTGGAACATTATCAGCTTTAGCAGTTGATAGTATAAGAATGAATGCAGCAACAATCGGACACAGTGATGATACTGATTTGATGACACTCGCAGATGGTTTACTAACTGTTGCAGGAGAAATATCTGTAACTACTTTAGATATTGGTGGAACAAATGTAGCTGCTACAGCTGCCGAAATTAACGCAGCTTGTGACGCCTCTGGCAGAACAGCAGCTGCCGTTGATGTATCAGCTGACCACTTCTTATTCGCAGATGGCGGGGCAACTGGAGCAACTAAAGTTGAATCTATTGCTGACCTTGCAACTGCAATGGCAGGAGATGGTTTATCTGCATCTAGCGGAGCTTTCGCAGTTGGAGTAGACGATTCGTCTATCGAAACTAACAGTGACGCTTTGAGAGTCAAAGCAAGCGGTGTTACAAATGCAATGCTTGCAGGTTCTATCGCAGATTCAAAACTAAGTCAAATAACCACAGCTGGTAAAGTAGCTTTATCTGCTTTGGAAATTGACGGTGCAACAGACATAGGAGCAGGTTTAGCAGACGCTGACTTGTTCATTGTTGACGATGGTGCAAACGGTACAGAAAGAAAATGTGCTGCTTCACGTATCCCAACATACGTTGCAGCTGCAACAATGGAACTCACAAACACCACTATTGACGGTGGACCGTACACAACCTAGATAGGTTAGGGTAAACTTTATATAGTGCCTGAGCTATTGGCTATGACGGCACTATGGGAGCAATATAAATGGCAAACGTAATAAAACTTAAAAGCGGAGATTCGGGAGACAACCCAGCTTCAGACTCACTCGTAAGAGGAGAAGTAGCAATCAGACATGTGGCAGGAGACCACACTGCATCTAGTTCATCCAAGTTATATTTTGGAGAAGCACAAGGAAGTGGGTCAGTGACACTAAGACAGTTTGGTTTCGGTATTGCTGGTGATAGTGGACAACATGGAATTGCTATCGGAGAAAATTTTACAATTACAGGTGGTAACGCATTAACTACAGTTGTATCAGGAGATGCAGTTACTATAAACCACGATGACACATCTTCACAAGCAAGTTCGAACAACAGTGGACAAACCTTTATTCAAGATATTACATTAGATACATATGGTCACGTTACAGGTATAGGAACTGCCACAGCTAGTGGTAGTAGTGGTATTGCCTTAACAGATTTAAGTGTAGGTAGTGAAGGTTCTGCTTCAGGTGATGGAGGTATAGCTTATAACAACAGTTCAGGAGAATTCACATATACACCTCCTGTTCATGACTCTCTTAGTGGTTTTGTATCAAACGAACATATAGACCACTCAGGAGTAAGCGTTACTGCTGGTGATGGTTTAACTGGTGGTGGTACTATTGCATCTACTAGAACTTTGAACGTTGTCGGTGGAGATGGTATTACAGCTAACGCAAATGATATTGCAGTGACTGCAGCTAATACAAATTTGACATCTATCATAAATGATGATTTTACAAAACTAGGAAGAAGTGCAAGTCAAGAATATATTACATTTGCTACAGATAATCAAATCAATACATTCATCAATAATACTGAAAGACTTAGTGTTACTGCAAGTGGAGTTGATATTACAGGTAATCTAACTATTTCAGGAAATAATGATTATAGTGATTTAGTTGCTGGCGACGTACCAACACTAAATCAAAACACAACTGGGACAGCTGCAATAGCAACTACAGTTACACTAACAGACGAATCAAGTGATACAACTTGTTTCCCAGTCTTTTCTCAACACGCAACAGGAAATAGAGCGTTGGAGACTGGAAGCAACTTGACATTTAATTCTAGCACAGGGACTTTAGGTGCTACGGACTTCAGTGGTAAATTGACTATGGGCACACACACGGTTGATGACATTGATATAGATAGTGAGTTTGTAGACAGTGATGAACATTTAATGACATCGAAAGCTATCAATAATAGAATACAAGATTTTTTCGTTGATGAAGATAATATGTCTTCTAACTCGGCTAGTCTTGTGCCAACACAACAATCTGTAAAGACATATGTAGATAACGAGGTTGCTGCTGCTGGTGGTGGAGGAACTGGTAATATTTCATTCTCTGGTACAACTATGGCTGGTAATGCTATGACTTTAGATTCTGCTGGTGAAATAGCTTTGAGCGCTGATGATAACGGTGAAGTTAAATTCTTTGATGGTGATGCTCATTATGCTACAATGCAAAAGGATTCAACTCAAGGTTTAAAACTTACAGCAGGAAGTGACGAAGTAGCAATTCTAACAACAACAGATACAGGTAAGTTAAAAAGTACAGGTCACACATGGATACAAGCACACCACTTCGGTATTTCTAACTTAGATAACAACACAGCTGTTTACTTAAGTTGGGTATCTTCCAACAGTAATCAAGGAAATATTCCTAATCACAGACCTCTTATGCCTTGTGCAGGTAGAATTTTAAAATGTATGATTACAGCTCGTGGTGCTAACAGTCCTTATAATTTAGCTGCAATGAGTACAGCATCCTCTTTCTTTGAGTTGGCATTAACAGGAAGTTCAACATACGCAGATGTAGGCTTTGGTGGAGGTAATTTAACGTTTACAGATTTAGGTAGAGACTTTTCAGATACAGGTAATTATCCAATTACAATTGCAGAACTTAATGATTATACATGGGGAGCAGGAGATACTATAGTAGGAACGTTAACAAACAAAGGTGGTTCTAGTAACGTTAGAGCATCGATGACGATGTTAGTAGAATGGCAGGTATAAATAATATGACAGAAATAACAGAATGGACAATTGCAGATGACGCAGATATAGACGCAATAAGAGCAAAACTAAAAGAAATTTTAGAACATATAGAGGCAGCAAGATAATATGGAAGAAAAAGAGAAAGTAGAACTATTGATTCGAATGGATGAAAGGATTAAGAACATTTATAATAGAATGGATAAGTTCGAAACTCTTTTCACAAATCACCTACATCATCACGAGATGTGGGAGGAAGATATAAAAAGACAAGTACGATGGTTAGTAGGTTCAGCTGTAACAGCTGCTACTGGTATAGGTGCTTGGGGGATGATGTAATATGGCAATATCAAGAGACTCAACAGTAGATTTAGACCAGATAGGTACAAGAGTTCGTATATTAACAGGTATAGAATCCACTGAAATAGATGACACTAATTTGTCAGAACTTATTTCTATGGCTATAGAATGGTTTGAAACACAAACTGGTGAAACATATACTGTAAACACGCAAGACGCTTTTGATAACGCAATAGTATTTTACTCAAGTTATCTAGGTTCTATAGCACAAAACGGTATGGGTGTTGAAAATCTAAAGATTGGAGATATATTTATACAATATACTGACGACGAACCTTACATAAAGTTTTTAAAGATGGCACAGGATGCACTGAATTCACAGATAGCAACCTCAGTAAAGACAACTACCTATAATGCTGACGCAAGTAAAGGTAGTGTAGATTGGAAGAAGAATATAGACGGGTCAAGTAACACACTTAATGTGCGTCGCTCACCCCGCAACATAGGATAATATGGCAAACACCGTAAAGCTAGGTTCGGTTAACTTTCCCAAGTTGATGAGACATGTGGGACATCGTACAAATCAAGTGCGTGACTTAGTTTTTGCAAGAGATGCTATATTTAATAAATCTACAGTAACTACACAAAATTCTAAACTTAGTAATGGTCCATCTGTAAATTTTGGATACGAAAGAAACACTAACACTACAGTGAATTCTGATGCCAGTGAAGAGGTTTACCATGTAATTACACCAGAATTGATATTACCGGGCTTAAAAGCCGTGCAAACGCCCATTATAAGCCGTTCTGGTGAGCTAGAAAGAACAGGACATAGAATAACAGGCTCTTGCACCTTTTACATGCCTTCATTGTCTTACATAAAGTCGTTAGATAACTTTAGTGAAACTACGCAGTTTGATGAACTTGAAACTTACGACAAATTATTAGATGTTGAAAGAATTATACAAAATCCTTCAAATGTATCAGCTACACAACAAACTACCGTATTTACATTTGCAGACGAAACTGCAGGTTATGAAATAGATAGGATTCAATTTAAGATTAAGACTAGTGGAACATTAGATTATATGACATTAGTAGGTAATCAAAACAGTTCAACTACAAGTTTAAAGTGGGACGGAACATTAGCTCTATCAAGTAGTGCGTTCACTACTATAGATATACCTGTTAGAGATATAGCTGACGGAGATACCACAACAATATACAAAGATGGTACAGGAACTACATTCACAGCGGCTACAAATAATACTATATTAGATGTAGACAAATTACACGGTTCATCTACCCATGAACTAACAAGATTTGTCGTAGAACTAACAGCTTCAGCAGCTGTAGAAATCAAAGACGTGTATCTTTACAAATCTAGTGAATGGAGAGTAGATACTATTAAAGATTTTAGAGATGAATATATGGAAGTAGGAGCTGTTAGAGTAAGAGGAGACAGAACAAGCAGGAGAAGAGCATATGGTTAAAAGAAAAGCTAAAAAGAAATCAAGAGTAAACGAAGCAGGAAATTATACTCAACCATCTATGAGAAAAAGATTATTTCAAAGAATCAAAGCTGGTAGTAAGGGTGGAGCACCCGGACAATGGTCCGCTAGGAAAGCACAAATGCTAGCAAAACAATATAAAGCAAAGGGTGGAGGATACCGTAACTAATGGTTAAGAAAAAGTCACAAAAGTCATTAACTAAATGGACTAATCAAAAATGGGATTATATTACTAAGGCTGATAAGAAAAAGCCTAAATCAAAAAGAGGACGTTACCTACCTAAGAGTGTACGAGCAAAAATGACACCAAGTCAAAAAGCAGCATCGAATCGTAAGAAACGTAAGGCTGGAGGAGTTGGCAGTCGTGCTAAATACTCAAAAAAGGTAAAAAAAGCAGTAAGGAGGGCTAAGTAATGGCATACAAAGTTAAGAAGAAAAAACCGATGAAGAAAAAGAAAACAACTAAAAAGAAGGGTAAGTATGGCTACTGATAAAATAAAAGGAGTAAGTCTAGCTGGTCTTAATAAAAGACAATCTATGGCTATGAAGAAACACGGCAAACATCACACTGCAAAACACCTTAGAGCTATGGTTGTAGCAATGAAAAAGGGAGAAACCTTCACACAGTCACACAAGACTGCTATGAAGAAGGCAGGTAGATAATGGCACCAAAAAAAAAGAAAGACGCTAAACTAACAAGAGCAGGAGTAACAGCTTACAATAAACCAAAAAGAACTCCAAACCATCCTAAAAAATCACACGTAGTTGTGGCTAAAGAAGGTGGTAAAACTAAGCTTATTAGATTTGGCCAACAAGGTGTTAGAACTGCAGGCAAACCTAAAAAAGGAGAATCTGCAAGACAAAAAGCAAGACGTAAATCAT
>Ga0208666_1000901_pt1 | contig 13580 bp, 20 predicted proteins | sample 5B_taG_FD_184078 | JGI IMG/M metagenome (GOLD analysis project Ga0208666, IMG submission 184078) | Marine viral communities from the Subarctic Pacific Ocean - 5B_ETSP_OMZ_AT15132_CsCl metaG (SPAdes) (version 2) | ecosystem: Environmental > Aquatic > Marine > Oceanic | place: Pacific Ocean...
ATCAATTTGATAATAAAGATGCTCTTTATGATTACATTTTAGACGACACATTTAAGCCCGGCCCTGATGATGATGATTCTCCTGTTGTTGATGATCCATGTCCACCGGGTTTTGTATTGAGTGGTGGCGTTTGCGTTCCGATTCAAAGTGTTGGTGAGGATGATGATGACGTTGTTGAGGAAGATACAGCGACTGATGACACGCCCGATACTACAGAAACCTTAGATGAGATTATGGCGCGAATTACAAATCCTTCAAGAACTCCAAGTGATCCTACTGAAACCTTGAGGCCGATTACCTTTGCGAACAAAGGCGGTGAGATGAGAGTAGATCCTCTTGCAGGAGGAGCTGTACAAGATAGTTTAGCGTCAGCGACACAAAGGTTTTTAAATAGCTTAACAGGGTAGGGTTAATGCAGATTATATCATGGTGGAGTGCAGGCGTGACGAGTGCGGTTGCTACTAAACTTGCTATAGATAAATACGGAGTAGACTCTGTACGTCCTATATATTTTAAAATTGACAGCGCACATGAAGACAATGCTCGTTTTAAAAAGGAGTGTGAAGAATGGTATGGTAAAGAAATAGAAGTTCAAACTTCTTTAAAGTATAAAGATCAGTTTGATGTTATTTCTAAACGTAGATATGTAAATGGGCCTAGTGGTGCTTTATGTACGTTTGAGTTAAAAAAGAGTGTACGTCAAAGGTTAGAAAAAGAGATAGACTATGATGGTCAGATCTTTGGGTTTGAGTACAGTAAGAAAGAGATCAACCGCGCTATTCGTTTTAAAGAGCAATACCCAGACGCTAAACCTTTATTTCCTTTAATTGATAATAAATTAACTAAAAAAGAAACTCTTTTTTATTTAGAAAAGCAGGGTATAAAGCGTCCGACAATGTACACTCTTGGGTATAATAACAATAATTGTATTGGCTGTGTTAAGGGTGGTATGGGATATTGGAATAAAATACGGACAGACTTTCCAGATTATTTTAAAAGAATGGCAGAGGCTGAACGAGAAGTTGGAAGATCGTGTGTAAAAGATAATTTTTTAGATGAATTAAATCCAGAAGCAGGAAGAAAACAAAAGATAGTTATGCCTGATTGCGGTAATTTTTGTGATATTGAATTTACTGAAATAATGCACCCTAGAGTAGAGCATATTTACAATGCTCCAGAGCAATTATCTTTTTTAGGAATTTAAGATGGACGGTGTAGAAGATTTTTCACAATATTTAACTGACGAGGAGCTTGCGAAGGTTGCTCCTATGTTGGAGCGACTTAGCCAGCTTGACGACAGAGAGGAAAAGCAAAAGGATTTTATGTCTTTTGTTAAGTATGTGTGGCCTCAGTTTATTGAGGGGGCGCATCATAAGATTTATGCGGAAAAATTACAGGCTGTTGCGGATGGTAAGATTAAAAGGCTTATTATTAACATGCCTCCTCGTCATACGAAGAGTGAATTTGCGTCATATTTGTTCCCAACATGGCTTATGGGACGTGATCCTACGAAAAAAATCATTCAAGCGACGCACACGGCGGAGTTGGCGGTTGGTTTTGGTCGAAAAGTAAAGAATTTAATTGATAGTGAGGACTTTAGGGACATTTTTCCTAATGTTAAGCTTGCTGTTGATGCGAAAGCCTCTGGTAGGTGGAGTACAAACGATGGTGGAGAGTATTATGCGGTTGGTGTTGGGGGTGCGTTAGCTGGTCGTGGTGCAGATTTAGCGATTATTGATGATCCTGTGTCTGAGCAAGACGCATTAAGCTCTACTGCGCTTGATGGTATCTACGAATGGTACACTTCTGGCCCTCGTCAGCGTCTACAGCCCGGTGGATCTATCATAATTGTGATGACTAGGTGGTCTATTAGGGACTTAACAGCGAAAGTTTTGTCAAAACAGAGTGAGAAGGGCGCTGATAAGTGGGATATAGTAGAATTTCCTGCGATTATGCCTTCTGGCAAGTCATTATGGCCTGAATATTGGGAATTAGAGGAGTTAGAGGGGGTTAAAGCGTCTATTCCTGTGGGAAAGTGGAACGCGCAGTACATGCAGAACCCCACAGCCGAAGAAGGAGCGATAATTAAGCGAGAATGGTGGCAAATATGGAAAAAAGAAGACCCTCCGCCCTGTGATTACATCATTCAGAGCTATGATACGGCGTTTAGTAAGAGTGATAGGGCTGATTATTCTGCGGTTACAACATGGGGAATATTCGTAGAACCTGACACAAATGAAGAGCATATCATGCTTTTAGACGCTGTTAAGGGCCGTTGGGAGTTCCCACAGCTAAAAGAAGAGGCAAATGAACTTTACAAAATGTACGACCCTGATATGGTTCTCATAGAGCAGAAAGGTTCTGGGATGCCTTTGACGCAGGAATTGCGCCGTATGGGTATCCCAGTAACACCATTTACTCCGAGCCGTGGTGCTGATAAGTTTACGAGGATGCACTCCTGCGCTCCTGTATTTGAGAGTGGTATGGTGTGGTGTCCTGAGACTAATTTTGCTGATGAGGTGATGGAAGAATGTGCTTCTTTCCCTAATGGTGAACATGATGACTTGGCAGATAGCATGACACAGGCTATACTCCGTTTTAGACAAGGGGGTTTCATTGTTACTCCAACTGACTATAATGATGATGACGATTATGAATTTAGAAGCTCAAGAGAATATTATTAGGAGATAAAAATGGCAGATACGGCAGACATGATTAGAATGAGTAAAATGATGACAGGCATAACAGGTGAAGGTGCAGGTAAAGGTGTTAGTGAAGCAGATGTCGCTCGTTTAAAAAGAATGATGGCTGAACGCGGTATGTCTGACATGGAGAAATCAAATGCAACTACTGACATGGGTGCAGAAAAAGCAGGTATGCTTAAAAGGCTTATGGAAATTATGCAAGGCATGAAAGAATCTGGACGAAGCATGAGTAATCGGGATAAAATGCGTGTAGAACAAATGACGGGTAGAAGAAAAGGCATGAAAGACGGCGGTGCGGTCAAAGGCGGCTTTCCTGATTTAACTGGTGACGGAAAGGTCACTAAGAAGGATATTCTTAAAGGTCGTGGCGTTAAAGGATTTAAAGGCGGTGGGTGTGTTATGCCCGGTCGTGGAACAAGCAGAGCAATGATGAAAAAGTAAAGGATTAGTAAAATGAAAACTAAGAAAAAGAAAACAATAAAAACACCTACTGACGGAAACAGTCAAAATCCAGTTACAGGTGTGATGAACGAGTCTTACGACAATTTAAAGCCAGCTCCTATGACAGGTGGCACAGGCGCAGGGGAATCTAGGGGCGGTGGAGCCGCGTTAAGAGGAACTAAGTTTATCGGCGTTAGGTAACGCAAAAGAGGTTGGGGTAGAGTATGCAACAGTTGATTTCCTCCCACACACTGTTGGCTGTTCCCATTTTTGGAGAGAAGAGTGGTATGAGCAATTTTTACCCCAACACCCTACACATAGGAGATAAAAATGGCAGTTGAGAGAAATATGGGGGCAGGTGGCATACCTGAAATGCTTCCTATAGATGATAGCCCTGAAGCGATTGTTGAAGTAGAACAAACGCAAATTGGCCCTGAAATTGTAGAAATGAGTGATGGTTCTGCTATTGTTGGCGAATTTGAAGAAGAAACTGTTAGAGTAGAACTGCCTTTTGATGGTAATTTAGCAGATGCAATGGATTCTGGAGAGTTAGGTACAATAGCATCTGATTTAATAGGTTCGATTGATGATGACTTATCTTCTAGGAAAGATTGGGAAGACACTTACAAAAAGGGTATAGAATTTCTTGGAATGAAGGATGAGAAGCGCTCTGAGCCTTTTGAGGGTTCTTCTGGTATTGTTCATCCTTTATTAGCTGAGTCTGTCACTCAGTTCCAAGCACAGGCATATAGAGAGCTATTGCCAGCACAAGGTCCAGTAAGGGTGCAGGTGTTTGGTGAGGAGACTGAGGCTCTTACTAAGCAGGCTGAGAGAGTTCAAGATTATATGAACTACATGATTACCTGTAAGATGGAAGAGTACGATCCAGAACTAGATCAAATGTTGTTTTACTTACCTATTATTGGATCTACGTTTAAAAAGATTTATTTTAATCCACTAAAGAACAGAGCCGTTTCTGATTTTGTTCATGCAGAGGATTTAATTGTTCCTTATGGAGTTTCAGATTTAGCATCTTCTCCTAGAATTACGCATAGAATAACAATGAACTCTAATGAAGTTAGAAAGCTTCAATTAGCAGGTTTTTACAGTGATGATGTAGATTTACCGTCTTCTGGTTATGAATCAGATGAGTATTCAGAAGTGCAGGAATCAATCAATGATGTGCAGGGTGTTCATCCAAGCAATGACTCTAGTGAGCTAACTTTATATGAAGTGCATTTAAATTTAGACCTAGAAGGCTTTGAGGATATGGGCATGGACGGTGAGCCTACTGGCTTGAAGTTGCCTTATATTGTTACAATATTAGAAGATACGAGCGAAGTATTATCTATTAGACGCAACTATGAACAGCAAGATGCAATGAAGAAGCAAAAGCATTTCTTTGTTCATTATAAGTTTCTTCCGGGTCTTGGTTTTTACGGTCTAGGATTGACTCATATGATTGGTGGTCTTGCTCAAGCATCTACATCTATCTTACGTCAACTTATAGATGCGGGAACTTTAGCAAATCTTCCTGCTGGATTTAAAGCGCGTGGTGCTAGAATTAGAAATGATGATGAGCCGTTACAGCCCGGAGAATTTAGGGATATAGACGTAGTTAGCGGTGATTTGCGTGGTGCGCTTATGCCATTACCATTTAAAGAGCCATCAGGTACTTTGTATAACCTTTTAGGTAATCTTGTGGACGCAGGGCGTAGGTTTGCGTCTATGGCAGACCTAAAAGTAGGTGAAATGGGTGGTGATACACCTGTTGGAACAACTATGGCAATTATGGAACGTGGTACAAAAGTCATGTCAGCCATCCATAAAAGGCTACATTATTCTCAAAAGATAGAGTTTAAGTTATTAGCTGAAGTTTTTGCAAAAAGTATGGAACCATATCCTTATATTGTTTCAACTGAAGTTGGCCCTGAAGTTAAATCACAGGATTTTGATGGCAGGGTAGATGTTCTTCCAACGAGTGATCCAAACATATTCTCTATGTCTCAAAGGATTGCACTAGCGCAAACACAACTACAGTTGGTGCAGTCTAATCCAGACATACATGGTGGGCCTCAAGGTTTATACCAAGCGTATCGTAAAATGTACGAGGCTTTAGGTGTAAGTAACATTGATTCTATATTACCTATGCCGCCACAACCTCAACCCGTTAATGCGGCTAAGGAGAACCAAAACTCTTTATTAGGTGTTCCTTTACAGGCGTTTGCAGGTCAAGACCATCAGGCTCACATAGAGACTCACCTAGCAATTATGTCTACTCCAGCGGTAGAAATGAATCCAAATGCTATTATGGCATTACAGGGTCATGTCCAAGAACATATTGGTTTGATGTCTGAAGAACAGGCACAACAACAAATTATGCAGAGCATACCTCCTGAAGTTCAACAAAATCCTCAAGAAATGCAGGCAATGATGCAACAAATACAGCCACAAGTAGATAAAATTGCGGCTCAAATAATAGCAGATACTGTCGAGCAGTTATCTCAATCTATGGAAACTCCGCCAGAAACTGATCCTCTTGTAGAGATTAGAAACAAAGAATTAGATATAAAGGCGGCTGATTTACAGCGTAAAGGTTCTGAATTTGTAGCAAGACAAGAGTTTGATAGAGAAAAAGAAATTAATGACAATATGATAGATCAACAGCGTGTTGCAGTTTCTCAAGAAGCTTTGAGAGATAAAACTAGAATAGCTGAAGATCGTATTCAAACTCAAAGAGATATAGCATCTCTTAATGCAAGACAGAAAGCAAATTAAAAGGAGATTATAATGGGTTCTGTAAGAGATAAAATTGTTCAACAAATAAGGGCGGCTAAAAAAAATATTGTCGAAGTTGTTGAAACAGTAAGAGTTAGAGCAAGGACTGAAGAAGGTCATTTTGTAAAAGATAATCCTGAGACACCAGAAAACGAAGCTTGGGTTGAAAAGCCAAAATTAGAAGTTAAGGCAAAGCCAAAGGCTAAACCAAAAGCTAAAGCTAAACCAAAAGCTAAAAAAGTAGTTAAAAAGAAATAATAACTTAGCCGCGAGGCAACAAGTATTTTATAATTTTTTATGGTAATTGTACTTGCCTTTCCTTTGTCATTGTATATTGTCCTAAAACATGGACGCAATAACTTTAGCAGAATATTTATTAAAAAACATTCGTGAGCGTGTGGATCGTGTTAAAGACACGTTAGCGGATGGATCAATCGACTCGTTTGAGGAGTATCGGTATATTGCAGGTCAACTACGCGGAATGACTTACATTGAAGAAGAAATTAAAACCGCGATGAAAGGTGTAATGTTAGAAGATGAATAAAAAATTATATGTTCCTGAACATGTTGCAAGAAATTTAGCAAAGAAAAAGGAACCTCAAATGCCAAAGTCAATAAAAACTGCTTTTGGTAGTGGCGCCTCTAAAGAACCAGAAAAAACTAAAAATGAAGAAAATCCATCTAATTTAGATAGTTCTGTTCTTGAAAGATTGCCTCAACCAACAGGATATAGAGTTCTTATTATTCCATATTATCCCAGTGCCAAAACTAAAGGAGGAGTTATCGTTCCAGACTCTGTTCGAGAACGTGAATCCTTTGCAACTGTTGCGGCTTACGTTGTTAAGCTGGGGCCAGATGCTTACAAAGACACCCAGAAATTCCCAAGTGGTGCTTGGGCGTCTGAAAAGAAATGGGTATTGATAGGAAGATATGCTGGAAACAGGTTTAAAGTGGAAGGTTTAGAGGTTCGTCTTATAAATGACGACAATATTATTGCAACTATCCTTGACCCAGAAGATATTTCATATGTATAAAGCAAAGGAGAACAGGAAAAATGTCTATGGCTGAAAATATTAAAGAAGAAATTGTTGAAGATAATGTTTCTAACGAAGACGAAACAACGTCTGTAGAAATAGATCTTCAATCTGAAGATTCTGATGACTCTAGTGAAAGTCGAACAATTGTTCGAGAAGAGCCAGAGAAAGTAAAAGCAGAACCAAAAGAAGATGAGTTAGCTAGTTATAGTGAGAGTGTTAAGAAAAGAATTAACAAACTCACTGCAAAACAAAAGTTAGCCGCTGAAGAAGCGGATGCCGCTGTAAATTATGCAAGGCAAAAAGAAGAAGAAAATGAAGCTCTTAGACAAAAGCTAGCTCGTTTAGATAAAGGTTATCTATCTGAGTATGAAGGTCGTGTAAGTTCTCAAGAAAATGATGCAAAAAGAGCTTTAGCAGAAGCTTTAGATGCAGGAGACAATCCAAAAGTTGCCGATGCTCAGTCAGCAATATCTGCAATAGCAGTAGAAAAAGAACGTCTTAGAGTTCAAAAAGCTAGATCTGCAAGAGAAGCAGAGCAAATGGAAGCTCAAAGACAACAAGCACAAGCGCAAGCTCAAAATCCACAACCTAGAGTTGATCCAGTAAGAGAAGCTGAAAATGTAAGACTATTAGGTAATTGGAGAGAAGAAAATGAATGGTATGGAACCGATAAGGTTATGACTGCGGTTGCAACTCAAATACATTCAGATCTTGTTAGTGAAAATATTGATCCAATATCAAAATCATACTATCAAGAAATTGATAAAAGAATGAGAGCAGAGATGCCTCATAAATTTAAGAGTGAGAAATCAAACGTCCAAGTTGTCACTCCAACGTCTGGAAACGGACGGCCTACTAAAAAAGGACGGAAACAATCAGTAGAACTTACTAAAGGTCAGGTGGCTTTTGCTAATAGGATGCGAATACCTCTGGATAAATATGCGTCTGAAGTTGTTAAACTGGAAAATAGGAGAGATTAAAATGGCAGATAGAGTTTCACGCGATACAACAACGCGGGAGGTACAAGAAAGACCTCAACAGTGGCGACCCGGTTCTGCTTTAAATGCTCCAGAGCCCCCAATAGGCTATAAACATAGGTGGATTCGTGAGTCTGTATTAGAGTACGATGACAAAACAAACGTTCATAAGAAACGGCAGGAAGGATGGGAACTCGTTCGCGCTGAAGATCATCCTGATTATTTTGGGCCAACAGTAGATGAGGGACGGAACGCAGGCGTTATAGGCGTAGGCGGATTAGTTTTAGCTCGTATCCCTATTGAAATGGCAGATCAGCGGAATGAGCATTATCTTAATGCTTCAAAGAATCAAATGGATGCCGTGGACAATGATTGGATGCGTGAAAACAATCCAAACATGCCCAAAATGGCTCCTCAACGTCAATCATCTGTAAGCTTTGGCTCAAGAGGTCGAAGCCCAGAAAACTCTAAAGGAGAGTAAAAATGGCAAATCAAGATGCCCCTTTTGGTCTACGTCCTATTGGAAGAATTGGGGGAACTCAGTTCAATGGAGGCCAAAATCGCTATCGAATCGCCGCTAATTATGGAACATCAATTTTCCAAGGTGATATGGTAGCACAAGTTACTGGAGGTACTGTAGAAATACATGCTGACGGCGGAACTGTACCTATTGTTGGTGTATTTAACGGTTGCGAGTATACTGATCCTACTACTGGAAAAGTAACTTTCAGTCCTTATTATCCAGCAAGTACAAACGCTTCTGACATTATTGCATTTATCATTGATGACCCTATGGTTATTTTTGAAATTCAAGCAGACGATGTTTTCCCAATAACAGATCTATTCGGTAACTTTGATATAGTTTATACTACAGCAGGAAGTACACAAAGCGGTATTTCAGGTTCTGAGTTAGACGTAACTACTGGTGCGACAGGAACAAGCTTACCGTTAAAGGCAATTGATATTTCTCAAGACCCTGACAATAGCGATGTAGCAACGGCAAATGTTAATGTCAAAGTTGTAATTGAAAACCATATATTCGGGCTTAAAGGCGCCGGGTTAGCATAAGGAGATTAAATTATGGCTATTTCACGTTCACAACTAGTTGCAGAACTAGAACCCGGTCTGAACGCCTTGTTCGGAATGGAGTATGATCGTTATGACAACGAACATGCAGAAATCTTTGATACAGAATCATCAGACAGAGCCTTTGAAGAAGAGGTAATGTTGGCTGGTTTTGGAAGCGCACCAACAAAGACTGAAGGCGCAGGAGTTGGTTTCGACTCGGCTAACGAAGCATATACTGCTCGTTATTCACACGAAACCGTTGCTTTGGCTTTCGCTCTTACTGAAGAAGCAATTGAGGACAACCTCTATGACCGACTTGGCGCACGTTATACTAAGGCATTAGCCCGATCTATGGCGCACACTAAGCAGGTTAAAGCGGCGGCTGTTCTAAACAATGCTTTTAATTCTTCATTTACTGGTGGTGATGGAGTTGAGCTTTGCTCTCTCGTGCATCCCTTAAATGGAGGCGGTACGTTTGCAAACGAACCATCAACTGCGGCAGATCTTAACGAAACTTCGTTAGAAAATGCTTTAATTGATGTTTCAGGATTCGTAGATGAGAGAAACATGGTTGTTGCTCTTCGTGGTATGAAATTAATCATTCCACCAGCATTACAATTTATTGCTGATCGTTTGTTGGAAAGCGCACTACGACCCGGAACTGCGGATAACGATGTTAATGCAGTTAAAAACATGGGAATGGTTTCTGAAGGATATACAGTCAATCACTTCTTGACAGATCCTGATGCGTTCTTCCTAAAAACAGACGCTCCTAATGGATTTAAGCATTTTGAGCGTTCTCCAATGCGTACTAACATGGAAGCTGATTTCGATACAGGTAACATGCGGTTTAAAGCCCGTGAGCGTTATTCTTTCGGATTTAGTGACCCACGTTGCGTATATGGATCACCGGGAGCTTAATTGCTTTTGAAATAAAAATAGAAAAGGCGGCTTCGGTCGCCTTTTTTAATGTCATTTACATTTGACTTATTAATCTTTATGTTTTCAATATAAGAAAAGGAGATAATTATGATTAATTGGATTTCAGGAAGACTCTCAGAACCATCTAGTTACGCCGCAGTAGGCGCAGGTCTTGTTGGTGTAGGAGTTATAATATCTATCACTGAAGTAGTTATGCTAGGAGTTGCATGTGTAATTCTTGGAGTAATTATAAAAGAAAAAAGTGAATAAATAAATCAACTATCATACCCCTTTATTTTTAAAAGGGTATGGTGTATCTTTAAAAAGAACATTTTGTTCTAACCCTTAACATCTACATAATGTAGGTGACATTTGCCAAGATAAGGAGATTAACATGGCTAATACAACTTTTTCAGGCCCAATTCGTTCTGAAAGCACACTTAAAACTATAAGCAAAAATTCTACTACTGGAACAATTACAGAGGTTACTACGCTTGGTGATGGCCCTGTAAGCCTTTCAGATGGTAACGTGACCCTAACCAACGCTACCCACAGTGGAAGAGTTTTACTTGTTCCAGATGGAGGTCAAGATAATACCTATACATTACCAGCACCGATTGCTGGGTCTAGTTTTAGGTTTGTTTATGCAGGCGGCGCGGCTGACGCGACAGATGCGATAATTGTAACTCCGGGGAATACTAATTTTTATGTTGGTGGAGTAACATTCTTAGATACTGATAATGAAGTGAGTGCAGTATTTTCTGATGGTAACTCAAATAGCAGTATTCAATTAAATGTTCCTGCTGGGTTTGATGTTACAATTATTGGTAAAGATTCTACAAACTATCAAATCTTCGGAACTGTTACAGGTGCAACTGCGCCTGCGTTTGCAGACCAGTAATAAAGGGTTCTAATTAAGGTAGGGGGAAACCCCTACCGTTTTTATAAAGGAGAAATAAATGGCTGATGCTGTAGCGACTCAGACACTTATAGATGGTGACAAAAAAGTAGTTCAAAAATTTACTAATATTTCTGACGGCTCTGGTGAATCTGCGGTTGTTAAAGTTGATGTAAGTAGTTTAGCTACAAATTCTCGTGGACAAGCTTGCACAGGTGTTGTTATAGAAAAAATATGGTGGCAGTGCATTGGAATGAAAGTACAAATACTTTGGAACGCCACAACTAATGTATTTTGTATTGAATTAGGTGAAAATCAAAGTGGTAATCACGACTACACTGTTTTTGGTGGTCTTCCAAACAATGCTGGAAGCGGAAAAGACGGTGATGTTCTTTTTACAACAGTAGGTCACACTAGCGCAGATACTTATACTATAATTATGTCTATGCGGAAGGAATATGGTTAAAAAATCGGATAACATGCCTAAACGCAATAAGAAGAATTTCCGACCAACCAAAAGTGGCGCGGGGATGACACAGGCTGGGGTAAAAGCATATAGGCGAAAAAACCCCGGATCTAAGTTAAAAACTGCGGTTACAGGTAAAGTAAAAAAAGGCAGTACAGCGGCAAAAAGGCGTAAGTCATATTGCGCTAGATCTGCTGGTCAAATGAAAAAATTTCCAAAGGCGGCTAAAAATCCTAATAGTCGTCTTCGGCAAGCTCGTAAAAGATGGAAATGTTAAATGGCAATAGGTCGTAGTCAAATGAAAAAGCAAATTACAAAGCCACCTCAAAAAAAAGATGATATGCCTAGAGGTTTAAGTTATTTTAGAAAAGGTGGAGCCGCTTCAAGAAAATCTAAAGGAAGTAAAATATGTCCTGCTGGAAAAGCATGGGCCAAACGAACATTTGACACATATCCCAGTGCTTATGCAAATATGGCGGCCTCTAAATACTGCAAAGACCCTAATTACGCTAAAGGCGCAAAGGGTAAGAAAAAGAAGAAAAGCTAATGGGTGCGCTTCAAGATTGGGTGAATCAAGATTGGGTTCGTGTCGGCACTGACGGAAATATAAAAGGTAAGTGCGGCACTTCTAAAGATAAAAAAAACCCTGATCGTTGTTTACCTCGAAGTAAGGCGCAAAGTTTATCTAAAAAAGAACGTGCATCCACTGCTAAAAAGAAAAAACGTGAAGGAGCAAAAGGTAAAACTGTAGTTTCCAACACTAGAAAAGCAAAAGTTCGTAATCTTAATTTAGGGGGTGCTGTGGAAACAAAATCTAAACGTAAGTTTAATGGCAAGAAAATACCCGGCACTGCTGTTGCAAGAGGTTGTGGCAAAATATTGTCAAACAGAAGAAAGCGCACAAAAGGCGCTGTAACCCAATCATAAGGAGATAATCATGGTTATGAAGAAAAAAGGAAACCGAAGTGGCGGCAAAGTTCGTCGTATGTCTAAAGGTGGAGCCGCAGGCGGTAAAAAAGTTCGCCGTATGTCTAAAGGTGGAGCCGCTGGTGGTAAAAAAATAAGGCGTATGAAAAAAGGTGGATCAGTAGGTGGTAAAATGACAGTTGCACAACTTAGATCTGCCGCTAAAAAAATGGGTATGAAGGTAATAAAAGCATAATAAATGGCTTATTTACATAGCAATATACCTTATTTTAAAGCATGGGTTCGTCGTGAATATACTCACAACCATGAGAGTTATCACGGCGAATTTCTACATGCTATGGTTATTGGTGTGACTACAATACCTAATAGATGTTTAAGTTTTCAAGTTATATTTACTGGAAATGAGGCTGAAGGAGAAGAAGAAGACACAGTACATGGTGGTGCTATGTGGGCTCGTATGCCCATAACTGCGCTTGTTGGTGACATTCCTTTAGAAGAATGGCCTGAGCCAATGGAAACATACGATGCACAACCTTGGGACTGCGCCTCTCATTATAACTCTGTTTATGTTATGGATAGAACTACTCCTTGTCCTTGGATGGCTAAAATAGATGGTCAAATGTATCCTGCAAAATATTTATTTACTGTAGACTACACTGAATCAGAAATAGCAGATGACCCAGCGCAACATAAACAAAACCATGTACTTCAGCTACTAGATGCTGGGGAATGGACGGGTAATATTGTTGCGTTACCTAATAATCGTGTGCGTGTAACTCACCCTGCTTGGTTTGAAACTGGAGAAGGCGCTCCTGATTTTAAACCATCTCAACATATACACTATTCAAAAAGTGATTTAGACTATACACTAGATGTGAACAAGGTTTTTGATAACCTTTATAACGAGGAATAACATGACTGTATCAGGTTCCAAAAATTTTGAGTTAGACGTAGCAGATTATATTGAAGAAGCTTTTGAACGTTGTGGTTTAGATGCAAAAACTGGTTACGATTTAAAAACTGCAAAAAGATCTATGAATTTATTATTTGCAGATTGGGCAAATAGAGGTTTAAATCAATGGACTGTAGCTCAAAGAAACTTTACTGTTACTCAAAGTGATGGTGAGTATGATCTAAATGCAGATGTTATAGATATATTGTCACTTGTGGTAAGAAGAGATGGTACAGATTATTCGTTAGAAAGAATAGGTAGAGATGCTTATTTAAATATACCTTCTAAAACTACAACAGGAAGACCTACTCAATTCTTTTTAGATCGTCAAATTACGCCTAATTTAAAGCTTTGGCCTTTGCCTGATAATTCTACTGATGGAGTTTATTATGATGCTTTAACTAGATTAG
>Ga0208666_1000902_pt1 | contig 13553 bp, 35 predicted proteins | sample 5B_taG_FD_184078 | JGI IMG/M metagenome (GOLD analysis project Ga0208666, IMG submission 184078) | Marine viral communities from the Subarctic Pacific Ocean - 5B_ETSP_OMZ_AT15132_CsCl metaG (SPAdes) (version 2) | ecosystem: Environmental > Aquatic > Marine > Oceanic | place: Pacific Ocean...
TGCTTGCATAATTGATTTATTTGATTATATTAATAACTCTATAGAGATACTATATAGAGATAACACTAAGGATATATCTCTAGAGTAAAAAAAAATTAATAATAAAAAAAAAGTAAGTCAAAAACTCGAAAAATAGCATTAGAATGTGTGTGAGTGTTTTTTTGTGCGGGGGGTGGGGGTAGATGGTCTTGCACCCCCTTCGCTACTCGTTGAAAACTAGTTTGAGGTTAGTTAATAATTATTATTTGAAATTTTTTTCTATTATCATAGTAAGATTATAACCACAAATAAAAAAGCCCGCTAATCTGCGGGCCTTCTTATCCTATCATTTATTTATTATTACTAGTTATTCACAATGCTCAACGAATTTATCACGATTAAATAAATTATTATCTCTTTTAAATTCAATTGATAAGTCATTAATTAAATTAGATTTGAATATGTGATTACCATTGGAATTATCTTTAATACATTGTGCTATCAATTTATAATACTTTCTACTCAACATCTTGACCCCCTTTATTATTTAAGTTAATATTATTATTATCATTATTTAATACATCATTTAGAGCTTGTAAAAATATCTCGTTTATTCTTTGAGGGCTAACAATTGAAGGGCTAACATACACCCCTCCATTTTTTTTAGCTTCTTTTATTTTAGCGATTTCGTCAGCTTTATTGTATTTAATATTATTCATCTTATTTTACCTCCTTAACATTATATTTATTTATTATTTCATAACAATTATTAAAATCATCTAGATTAAAATCCCCGCCGTAATATTTACATACTTCAAACGTTAATTTCTGCATTGCTGAAAGATTTCCTTCAGTTCTTTCTTGCTTTGTAGGTTCATTTGTTAAATATTCTAAATTATTCTTATCGCATTGCAAATCAATTTGAGTTTGAACAATTTTTAATTTATTGTCTTCAACTCGTTCATCTAATTCATCAAACCTATCCGCAATCCCAGCAAAATCGACTTTTTTTATTGTTTTAATATCGTCTTTTAGAATTTTAAACATTTCATCATATGCCCATAATTGGTCAATTTTATCTTTAAGATGTTTTATTGATTCTTGGTTGGTTTCGCTTCTGTCCTCTACTAATTCAATACGAGCTTCGTTCTCTTCCGCTTTACGTTCTGCATTTTCTGCTCGTTCTTGTATATCATCTAAATCATAATACTCTAAATTATCAACTCGGTTTTCTACGTCTTCGACATTTGCTTGATTTTCTAGCCTATCAACTCGATGGTCTAGTCTTTCAGTTTCAACCATTAAATCAGTTAATAACCAATTTTTAAATAATGTTATCGGGTTAATTAATTTTACTTTTTTTATGTATGTTTTTATAGTTTGCATTTTATGCTCCTTTAATATTTATTTTTGATTGTATTTTAACTATGTAATACTTGTCAGTCTGTTTTAATGTTACATCAAACAACGATTGGTCATAATTTCTTATAATTTCATTAACTCGCTTTATTGTCTGATTTTGATACATTCCAACTGGAACCAATAACGTTTTGTCTGTTATATCTATGTAATTCTGGAACATTTTGTTCTCCTTATGTTTATTTATACACAATATTAATCATATATTTTTAATAATAAAAACTATTTTTTATATTTTTTACTTGTTTTTGTTCTCAGGTATTTTCTATATTTCACCGGTTGCCGATTGCGACCAAATTAAAAAAATAAAAAAGGAACAGTAATGGAAAAAAGCAAAAAAGCACTCCAAGAATTAGAGTATTTACTGGAGGAAAAGCAAAACAACGGAACAATCAAAACCCTACAAGAAGAAATTGCGTTCATAGCCGGAGCAATTGCAATGATACACGAACTAACAAAACACGAAAACAAAAACCAAAATGATTTGGAATGTTACCCGCCAAAATATTTTATCGCTATGATGAGAAATGAAAGTATAAATAAATATAAATATCAAGGAGAATAAAATGGATAAAATACAAGCCTTAGAGAATGAAAACAAAAAACTAAAAGAAACAATTGAAGAATACAGAAAAGAAAAGAACAAGTATTATATGGACGATTTAATTGATTCAGCTTGTGAAGAATTAGAAGATATAATAAAACACGAAGAACTAGATATTAATTGTGATGATATGGACGATACAATCCACGAAGTAGCCGATAGCAATATACCAATTTATTACTATGATATTGCACAATATTGTGCTATGAATACCCACCTATTAACCAACAAATCAGAATTTGCCGAAGATGCCGAACCATACAAACACGTTCAATGCAATATTTACGAAGAATTACTTGACGGATTACACGAACATTTAAGCAAATTACAAGAGGAGGCATAAGATGAGAAGAATGAATTTTATGATACTATGTTCACACGCTGGAATTAATCCAGATATAGCACTAGAAAACGAAGAAATAGTAAGGGCCTTAAAGAAAAGGCAAGACAGAAAAGTAATCAAATTATTAACAACAGAATTTTAAGGAGGCATAAAATGTTAAATAAATACAGAAATTGCACAAATTTAAGCGATTCTTTAGCAAAGGCAATTGAAAGGGTTTGCAAAGAAAAAGATAAAGAAAACAAAAGGAGAAATAAACTAGTCTAGCTGATGATTCTTCAATAGATGAAATGCCTTCTTTATGGAGGCATACTAGACAAATAAAAGAAAAGGAGAAAGAAATGAAATATAATCAAATAGTCAAAAGGTTAGGAGAATTAGAATACGCACTAACTGATGGAGTTTCAGAATATATTGAAATGTTAGAGGAATATATCGAGTTATACGAAGAACTAAAAGCAAAGGAGATATAAAAATGGGAATGGATATACACGGATTAAATCCAAAAGAAAATAAAACATATGATGATTTTCCAACACTGGAAAAGATGAGTAAAATAAAGTTTGAAGAAAAAATAAAAATACTAGATAATGATAAAGAATTGAATGATAAATACTGGAAAGAAAAGAATGAGTTTGAAAAAGCAAATCCAGGTGTTTATTTTAGAAATAATTGCTGGTTTTGGCGACCTTTGTGGGATTTCTGTTATAACTTTACTGATGGTATAATTTCAGAAGATTTGCACCAGTCTGGACATCATAACAACGGTGCTGGATTAAATGCTGAAGATGCTGAAAAGCTAGGTAAGAAGCTGATGGAACTGATTGGGACTGGAGTAGCAATTGAACACGAAATTGCATACAAAAAGACAATGGAACAAAGAAAGAAAGCAGATAAAGATGATGCGACAACCTTTTATCCATTTGATACAATGAATGTTGAGGATTTTGCACATTTCTGTATTGAATCTGGAGGGTTTGAGATATGGTAACAATTACACCAGAAATGAGTATAAACATAACATTGGGCCTTTTATTGTTTTGTTTTGGAATGTGCGTGTTTTATATATTTGGGGAAACAAGGGGAAAGAAATGAGTATTGTTAGATGTGATGAATGCGAGGTTCACTTTGATACGGATTACAAGGAGAGTTTTTGCGACCTATATTATACTTGGCTATGTGTTCATTGCTACGAAAAACTATTTGAAGAAATGGAGAAAAAATGAACAAGAATATGCATAGACAATGGGGAGAAAAGGATATGCTGTTTTTTTGCCCTAAGAATAGAATAGTATGGAGTTGTGATAGACATGGACGAGTGCATAAATACGAGGATATGCCTACATATAAACTAGAGAGAAAGGAGATACCTAATGGATAGTAGAGATGAGTTATTACACAAATATCAATCAGCTAGAGATTTGCTGTATGATATATTAATGAAATACTGGATATATATTCCAGATGAAGATAAGCACGATATAGATAAACAGCTAAAGGAGTTAGACCTATGAGTGAAATGAATATAATAAACAGAAGGCTAGAAATATCAGATGAAATGATTGAGGATGTGATATGTAGTGCATTTGAAGGAGGCTCAACATACTGGGCAGATAATGTTAGCTGTGAAGATAAAGAGGATATGAAGAAAGTGGGAGGCTGGAAGCACGAATATTTAACCAGGACAAAAAAGAAAGATGCTGTGCTATTCATACACGATATGTTTGATGAGAAAAAATATCCAATAACAAAGAAATCAATCATTGATGCATTGCAGAAGATGGACGACCCGAAGAATAGTTGCACCAAAGCACTTGGAAGAATACTGGATATGACATATGATGCTGGAGATGCTGATTTAGTGCTACAAATGGCGTGTTTTGGGGAGGTGGTCTATGGATAAGCCTAAAGTATGTAAAACTGCAACGATTCAAATTCAATTAGAATATGTATTTAATAAAAATGAAACTGATGAAGATATTAATAATTACATTGAAAATATTGAATTACCAGAAGAATACAAAGAAGATAGTTATAAATTAATTAGTATTGTAAACGACTAGGAGGGGTAATGAAAATAATAATAACAACGATAGGTTTGTTGTTTATACAAGCAACAGATGATACAAATAAATTTAACAAAGAAATGACATACGTCAAGATGGAGGAGGTTATTGCTGTAAAGTCAAAAAACTATGAGAAAGGAGGAGTTTTTGAGTTTTATATGCATAACAACGTTAGTGATAGCACCGGATGGAAACCGATAGTTGTTGAATGCTACACAAATAGAGAGTATAAAGTGGTATTTAACAAGATACAGAAAGTGCTAGAAAAAGCGAGGAGATAACGATGAGGGAGTGGAGAATTGTTAGGGTGACCGCAATCGAGGTGTTATTCTGGAGTCCTTTCACCTTTTTTGACACTCCCTTAAAATTTAACAAAAAGGAGATTTAATGATAGATACAATGATATATAGTTTTATTATAATATTATTTTTATACGAAGTAGCAGTAAACACATTCAAGTAAACAAGGAGAAAAACAATGGATAAAGGAATATACGGAATCTTAGGAGCAATGATAATATGGTTATGCTTAATAACATCAAATATGGCATCAAAACCAGCAGATATTAAACCAAAAGATAAAAAGATAGAACAAAGAAAAAGTAAACCAAAAACTAAAGCAAAAACATATGCATCAAAAGAGTTTGAGAAAAAGTATTTTAAACAAGCATTTGCTCAAATGAGAAAGTTGCATGGGCCTGGACACGTTTTTACGTTTAATGGTAATTTATATACAACAGATTACAAGGAGGAAAAATAGGAATGTTGAAAAGCACAAGGAAATTGGTTAAATTACTTAGGGCATTGCCCAAAGTTAAAATCAATGATGATGAAAAGTTCATGAAAGAATTATTTAGAAAAATAAGGAGAGAAAATGGATAAGTTAATTAAACTCATGATTGAAGAAGATGATAGAGATAGTATGTCTATTTACTTACGTGAGATAAGTATACTCATGGAGCAAATAGAAATGTTAAAAGAAGAAATCAAGGAATTAAAACATGGCAAGAGGAATTAGAGATATCGAAGAATGTTTTGACTTGCTTAGAAAAGCAAAAGAAATATTTTCTGATTTAAATGGAGACAGCATGGTAGACAGAAGCAGAATGAGTCGTTGGTGTGCCAGAGTAGATAGATTGATATATGAAATAGAGGAAGAAGAATGATTGAAGCAGTATTAATGTTAATGCTCGTGATTACATCAGCTGGAGTTTTTGTGATGTGCATGATAGAAATCATACTTGCATTAAAAGATAAAATAAACTATGAGAAAAGAATGAGACACAGAAGAGTTAATAAAAAATAAAAAATATATGTTGATAGTAACAATCTATCATTAATATATTAACTATATTACCAAAGGGGGAAATATGAGTAATAAAAAAACAATATGCATAACAAATGTTGATGGAGAGGCTTGGACTAAATTTAGAGGACAGGCACTTATTAACGGTTGGAACTCTGGTTCTGAGTGGTTGAGGCATTTGATTAAAGGATATGGAAACGGAGATATAAGTGAAACAAAATAGTCCAGTTGACATAGAGGCTATCTACAACAACTACCTAGATAACAAACAAGAAGAAAACTACATAAATAGATACAAGGATAGAGAACATTTCTATCATGCTAGTGGTGCGGGTTCTTGCTCTAGGAAATTATACTTTGAATCTGTAGTTCAAGCAGAGGCAACCGAAGATATGGATGATGGAACAAAAAGATTGCTTAGACTTGGAAACGTTGTGCATGATGATATACAACACTCTCTAGAGATATATAATAGAGATATATATAATAGAGATAAAGAAAAAGAAAATAAAGAAAAAGAAAGTTTTGTTTTTCATACAGAAGGAGAGATACTCATAGAAGAATTAAACGTTCGAGGCTTTTATGATATCGTAGCTGAAAAGAAAGACAAAGAAGTATATCTGTTTGACATAAAAACTTGTAATGATTGGTCTTGGAAGATGAAGTTTGGTAGAAAACCATCTTTTAATCCTTCCATTCACTATGAATTACAACTAGGGACATATGGATATGCTATTCAAGAAAAGATGGGTAGGTTAGATGGAATGTATTTGTATTACTACAATAAAAACAATTCCAGCATGAGATGTGTGTCTGTTCCATTGACATACGTATCACGTGCCTATCTATTCTGGACTAACGTAAAAGAAGAACATGAACAAGGATTACCGCCTTTTAGAATTGGAGTATCACCAGTGCAAGACTGGCAATGCAAATACTGTCAATTCAGAGGTGTGTGCAATCCTCCAAAATAGGAGTGAATATGAACAAAACAACACAAAGCACATTCATGAAACTCTACAAGCAAGATGTTAGTAAGTATTCTGAGAAAAAAGGACAGTTTACTTATTTATCTTGGGCACATGCATGGAGTCTTTTAAAGAAAACATGCCCAGATGCTAGATACGGAGTAACAAAAGCAGAGGATGGTTCTCCATTCTTTGTAACACAATGTGGTTTTTTTGTTGATGTATGGGTAGAAGTTGATGGTGTATCACTATCACAAATTCATCCCGTACTTGACAATAGAAATCAACCGATAGAAAAACCAAATGCTTTTCATATCAATACAAGCATACAAAGAGCCTTGGCTAAAACAATTGCCTTGCATGGATTAGGATTATATATCTTTGCTGGTGAAGATTTACCAGAGCCAGATGCTTTAACACCAAAAGAGGAAGAAACCCTATATAAGGCAGCAGAATCTCAAGGTGCTAAATTTGTAAATGATTTGAAAGCAAAAGTTAAGAGCATGGACATCAATGCTCATAACTACGAAGCCTGTGTAGAAAAAATAAAAAACATGAAAAGTAATACAAATAAGGAGAAAAAATAATGGCAGAAGTAAGTGATGTATTAAACAATGCTACTGGAGGGCAAAGTTTTGCAATTCCAGGTGGCGACAATAAACCAAAGACAAAGTTCATACCATATGTTAAAGGCGAGTATTTATGCCACATAATCGAGTCTGAAACTAAAATTGTAAATGTGAAAGGAGGCGAGCACAAGGCTGAATTATTTACATATACAGTTGAGGTTGCACCAGAGAACGTAAAAAACCAATATAGCTATAAAAGCGATTTTAAAGGTATCGTAGGTGGCATGGTGGACACAGATGGAACACCATATGTAGGACGTAAATTTAGAGGTAAATTATGGAGGTTTTTAGAGCCGACAGCAAATGATACCTTTAAATCAAATTCTACTGGAAATACTGGTTATATGCGATTCTGTGAAACAATTGGTATAGAATGTGGAACTGATAAAAAAGAAGTTAATGGCGAAGTTATCGAAGTTAAGCTATTACCAAAGTTATCAGCACAAGATATGCTAGGAAAGGCTATTACAGCTGTGGTTGATAAAGGCAGACCATGGACAGATAGAGATGGCAAGACCAGACAATACTGGGATTGTAAATTCTGTAAACCATGGGAAGGCGGAACAGATAAACAAATAAGTCAAGGAGCGGATGATGCGATACCATTCTAAACGTAAAGTTGGAACAGGAAAAAGAATGTTCATCAATGTGCTATACGGACTTGGAGTAAAAGTCAATAAAATAGTCTCTCTAACGGGAGTGTCGAGAGCAACTGTGTATAGACATATATCAAAATAGCGAAAGCCAAAGCGGAGGGGCAGTCCCACAACACAACAAACTGTCCCTCTCTCCTCCCACTAATTAACAACAAGGAGAAAGAAATGGGTAGAGCCATAGACATGGAAAAAGACATACATTCTTTAAATATAAAAGTAGAAAGATTGGAAAATACAATACGAGGTATGTGTGCAAAGTTAGATGAATTAAATGAAGTTGTTTTTGAATACGAAGAAGAATCAGAGGAAATAACTGAAGAAAAAAAGGAGAAGAAAGATGGCAAAAAAGCCAACAATAAGGCAAGTAGCAACAGCAGTAAATCAAATGATGGAAAGAACAGAAATTCTAAAAAACAGAATGATACAAATGGAGATGGTTCTAAGTAGTTATATAGAAATGAATAAACATGAAAAAAAACTTGGAAAATACATTGACAAAAGAGCTGAAGAAGATGCTAAAACACGAACTGACGATAGTGTGGCTGACAAGTGATGATAAAAGATTTCTTTGTATTGATGATGCTCTCAATCACGAAGAAAAGTTAGAAAAAAAAAGAGCAGTAATAGAAAAAGAGGAAAACAAAATGGATAATATTAAAACAACAATCCTCAAGGTTCTCAACAGTAATAATTGGGGACTTTACTTCAAGGGAGAGCCTATAACTCTGATACCTACAAGCGATGAAAGTATGGTATATAAAGTAAACGAAGTAGAGTTAGAGAAGTTAACCGATGAAGTTCAAGCAATACTGGAGAATAATTGCCAAGAGGATACAAAGGGAAATCAGACAGGGAATTGGTCATAGAATGGTTAAAAGATGATTTAGCTTATTACAAAAGAAATTTAGGTAATATAAGCGAAAATGATGTTTTAATTACAGAAGACTTAATTGACACCGTTATGGTTAGAATAAGAACATTAATGGAGAAAGAATACGGTTCATTAGATATTTAATTATCTTTTAAATCAATATCTCCTCCCAAATGAGTTTTTTTTACTAGGACTCATAGGGGATTTATGTCTAAAATTATAACATTACACACGATAAAAAGTTCATTAAAATAAAAAGGAACAGTATAAAAATCTGTTCAAGAGGAGAAGAAACATGGGAACACCATTACCGTACGACAAACAGACGGAAGATGTTGTTCTTGGCTCGATAATTAAACAGCCTGGTGACTATGAAGATGTTGCTAGATTCTTTACAAAAGAAGGTGTTTTTTATCAACCCAAGGCACAATTGTTATGGAATAAGATAACAAAAATGAGAAAGAAAGGTGAGCATATAGATGTATTAACCGTATGCACATCAATAACACAAGATGAAATAGATGAAGGACTAGACAAGATATATGTTGTGGATTGCCACAATGAAACTTGTGCAAAAGGGACGACATCTTTTTACGCAACACGAGTCTATCAGAAATATCTACTTAGACAAATAATAGAACATGCAGATAAAATAAGAGAAAGAGCACTTGGCAATAATGATGATGTATATAAATCTATAAGTCAGGCACATTCTGTATTTGGAGAATTGATGGACATAAGGCCCTCTGTTAAATCTGATATAAGTGAAATTATTACTGAAACATTAGATACGATAGAGAATAAAGAATCTAAGCTTATAAAAACTGGATATAGCAGTCTTGATAGATTTGCTGGTGGATTGACTAGAGGAGAGATAACCATAGTAGGTGGTAGACCTGGACATGGCAAGACAACTGTTCTTATAAATATGCTGGCAAATGTATTGGAATCTGGACACAAGGCGATGTTTTTTAGTAGAGAGTTGCCTAATTCAGAACTACTTAAAAAGATTATATGTTTAGAATCACAAGAACTATCATATTCTATGGTAAGAAAGAATGTCTTTAATAATAATGATTTACAAGAAGTCAATAGAACGTTAGAGTTTATCAAAAGAAAATATAGTGGCGATAAGTTTTTGATGTTTGATAATATTAGAGATTTTAGTGTGTCTGCAAGTGAGATTAAGAAATTTAAGCCAGATGTTATATTCGATGATTACATCCAGTTGATTTCATATGAAGGCAAGGAAGACCAGAGAAGACTGCAAATAGAACAGCTTGTTAATGATTATAAATGGTTAGCAAAAGAAACTGGTGCTGTTGTGGTTTTAGCATCACAATTGAATAGAGGTATAGAATATAGAGGCAAAACATTTGAGCCACAACTATCTGATTTAGCAGAGAGTGGAGCGATAGAACAAGTTGCTGAGAATGTATTCTTTACATACTATGATTATAAGGTGCAAGGAGAAAAAGGAAAAGGCAAGAATGTCCTAACAATATCTGCGGGTAAGGTCAGATATGGAGATAGTGGTTCTGTAGATTTAGGATATCAAGGCAATAAATGTAAAATATTTAATACAATAGAGGAGATGATTGATGGAAAAATCCCATTTTAAGTACATAGGAGTTGACCCAGGTGTTAGCGGTGGTTTAACTGTAATTGATGAACAAGGAGATATACAAGCTGTAAAATGTCCTAAGAAGGTTGTAGATATGGCGGCAACTTTTTTATCTGCAATAGGAGACACAGCACCAGAAGATGTAAAGTTTTTGATGGAGAGAGTTTGGGCAAGACCTAACAATGCATCAAGTAGGGCATTTACATACGGTGTTAATTATGGACAATGGTTAGGCATAGCTGCATCACATGAAGTAAAAACATACACAGAACTACCTAACAACTGGATGAAATGGTTTGGCTGTCCTAAAGGAATGATATCAAGGGATAGAAAGAATTGGCTTAAAGATAAAGCTAAGGAGTTATATCCTAACCTTAAAAAGATAACACTAGCAACTGCTGATGCAATATTGATTGCACATTATGCAAAGGAAGGATATTTTGATGGGGAATAAAAGACAAGCAAACCAAAAAAAAAGAGAGAAAGTAAAATTAAATACAGAAAAAAGAAAGCTGCAAAAGCAAATAGAGCATTTGATAAAGATTAAAAAAACATCTGAAGCTGGAATGCTTATGCAAAGATACAAATCTAAATATGGGGAGATAGATAAATGAAATGCTGGCATTGTAGACACGATATGATATGGGGCAATGATTTTGATTATGAGGATTACGGACTTGAGGGAAAAGGTATTATAAGTAGTTTCTCTTGTTCAAACTGTGAAGCTACTGCAGAAGTGCATTTACCGATTGAAGGTGCTGGACTAAGTGATAAAACTAATTGATATTTATAACAAATACAAAGACAATGCTTATATAGAGCATGAAGGAGAATGGATGCCATTAGAAGAAGGATATTGTAAGTCACACGACTTAAAGGTAAAAGAAGATATGTTGTTTGGAAGGATAGGTGAGGAGTTTACTCAGCAATTATTTGAAGGCAACACAAAAATAGAGATAAAAACAGAAAGAGATATATGGGAAACAACTGGCAATATTTGTATTGAAATAAGATATAAAAGACAACCATCTGGTTTATCTACAACCAAAGCAAGTGTATGGATACATTTATTGTCTGTAAATAACGTGATTAAGGGCGGATTTATATTTAAAGTTGATGAATTAAGAGCTTTAATAAAAAAGAGGCAAAATCAAGGTAAATTAAAAATGGTTATGGGTGGTGATGATAATATGAGTCAATTGGTTTTATTGCCAATTAAAGAGTTATTTTGATTTTTTATGTTCTTCAATAATTTTATCATACATTGCTCTATTCCAATGACCTTGCCAATGTCCTTTCCAGTTTTCTGGTTTAAAGTATGTTGGTTTAAATTTGCTTAATAACTCGCCTGCTCCTGGATAAATGTTAAAAATTTCTCCTTTGAGTTCTTTTTCTGATTTATTCATTAGCATGTTTTTTAAATTTTTATTATAATTTTCTAAAAATGTTAAATGCTCTTGAACTTCAGGCCCTAGCTTTTTAGCAATAAAAGGCACAAGACTTTGAAATTCTTGATAGTTTTCTGCTTTTGGAGATATGTTTGTTTTAACATAATTGTCCCAATGTAATAAAAATGCATCTACTTTAGCATTATACATCTTTTCTCCTTTAACTAATACAGATGTGTATTCATCTTTTTTGTAATCTTGTCTAAGTGCTTTTTCTTCCAAATATTTAAAAAACAATTCTCTTTCAGACATTCCCACAGGTTTATTTTCTTTTATCCATTGATTTAATTCTGCAGGGCTTAATTTTGACTCCATTCTTTTAAGATTTACGTTAAACATTTGTTTTTCAGCTATTTCCAAAATACTGCTTTTTCTAACTCTGTCTAATTGTTTTTCATCTAAATATATTCCTCTACCATTTAATATAGGATTTAATGATTTTAATTTACTGACTATTGAAGACATAGCACTTTTTTTTGCTTTAGAAAAATCATCTCCATAAAGACGCATTCTTGTTTCTATAGCAACATTATATGCATCTTTGATAGCATCACAGAAAACAGTCACATCTCCTGGATTTTTTATGTTTCCATTTTCATCAACTCTCATAAGTTCAAAAGCATAATCTACTCCTGCTAATTCTGATTGTTTGATGTGCTCTGGAAAAGACCCCGCAGAAATATCTCCGTAGAATTTTTTAAAATCTTTTTGATATGTTCTTATTTGATTTTTAACATTTATATAAGGTTTTGTGTATGCATCATATAAATCGGTCATACCTCTATATGTAGAAAAAATACCTTTAACAGCATCTTTAGCTGCTTTTTGTGGAGGGACTGTAGCTCTTAATTTTCTTCCAAAATATCCTGATTTGTAAAATGTAACATCTGGTTCTGCAACTTGTTTTAAAGTTCCTTTACCTGCCTCAAACAATAATCCTGCTGCTTCCGTTATTTGCAATGCCCCAGTACTAACATAAAATCCAATATCCATTACATCTACAGCTCCTCTGTTATGACCTGTAAACATAGCTGCTAAATCTGCTATATCTCCTCCAAAATTTGACCTTATAAGCATGCTTGCTATCTTTTTTAATACACCTTCGTCCATTTCAGCAGGGTCATCTGCAGATGAAACTAGTTGACTTAATAAATATAAAAGACCTCCATATTTGTAAGTTCTATCAAGAATTTTAAATGTTGCATTTGAATCTCCTGTTCTTCCAGCCCCTGATACAACAGTAGTTATAATCGCCCCTCCGATTTTGTCAAAACTTTTTTCTCTTACAGCTGCTTTTAATGCTCTTGCAGTATTATAAAAATCTTGTCTTGCAAATTGTTTGTACATCATAAAAGGTTTTACCACCCTTTGACTCATCCAATAAGCACCAAATAATGGGTCTGAAGTTCCATGAGATTTAATATGTGACATTGTGATAAGTTTTTGATGCAACAAATCAATATCAAACTGAAATTTTAATCTTTCATGCGGCAATAATAAAGAAATATCTTTTACAGCTCCATCTTGTTTTATGTAGGATATATTTTCCAATCCTTTAAATCTTTTATCCATAGCTTCAGAAATGTCTTTTCCAGCAATAGAACCGCTCCATCCTAATTTTGCATCTCCCAATCCAATTGC
>Ga0208666_1000904_pt1 | contig 13526 bp, 17 predicted proteins | sample 5B_taG_FD_184078 | JGI IMG/M metagenome (GOLD analysis project Ga0208666, IMG submission 184078) | Marine viral communities from the Subarctic Pacific Ocean - 5B_ETSP_OMZ_AT15132_CsCl metaG (SPAdes) (version 2) | ecosystem: Environmental > Aquatic > Marine > Oceanic | place: Pacific Ocean...
AAACTTTAACAAACAAAACTTTAACTTCACCTAAAATTGGAACTGCAATTTTAGATACAGGTGGAAATGAATTAATTAATCTTACTGCAACAGGTTCAGCTGTTAATGAAATTACATTAGCAAATGCTGCTACAGGTAATGCACCCACAATTACAGCTTCTGGTGAAACTAACGTAAGTCTTAATCTTGTTCCAAAAGGAACAGGTACTTTACAAGGAAACGGTTCAGCTTTAAAAATTGCAGGAAAAGAAACTATGTGGGTTCCAGCTGCAGCAATGTATGGACCAACTACAAATCCTGCAGATGCGGCTCAAGTAGAAACAACAGCAGGAAGACCAGATTTAAACGTGTGGGACTTTGATGCTAGTACAAAACAATATACACAATTTACAGTGGCTATGCCAAAATCATGGAACGAAGGAACAGTAAGTTATCAAGTTTATTGGTCTCCTTCTTCTACAAACACAGATAACTGTATATTTGGTTTACAAGGTGTTGCATGTGCAGATGGTGATACTATTGATGTTGCATATGGAACAGCAGTTACAGTAACTGATGCTGGTATAGGAACAGTAGAAGATCAACAAGTTTCAGCTGAAAGTGGTGCAATAACAGTTGCAGGTTCTCCTGCAGCAGGCGAACAAACTTATTTTCAATTTTATAGAGACGCGGCAGACGGTAGCGATACTTTTTCTGGAGAAGCAAGAGTTCTAGGAGTTAAAATATTCTACACTACTGATGCAGCTAACGACGCATAAGGAGAGTAAAATATGGCAAGTTTTGGTTATCAAGTTTTAGGATTTGGATCTGGGGGAGCAAACCCAACAATTAGATTTTTAGTCGTCGGTGGTGGCGGCGGAGGCGGTTACGGAAACCCAGCATCAGGCGGCGGCGGAGCCGGTGGTGGCGGTTTCAGAACTTTAGAAGATGCATATCCAGCACCAGGTCAAACTATTAACGTAGCTATTGGTGGCGGTGGTGGTGGTTCCAATGGTGGTAACCCTTACAATGCAGGCCAACAATCAACCCTACAAGGCGCAGGATTTACACTTCATTCAGCAGGTGGAGCTGGCGGTGCAGGAGGAGGAAACGCTCTTAGCGGTGCTGATGGTGCGTCTGGAAGTGGTAATTCTACTTTTGGAGGATCACCAGGCCAAGGTAACGTACCAGCTACAGATCCAGCACAAGGTTTTGATGGTGGTAATGCAAACCAACCAGCTGCAGGAGGCGGTGGTGGCGGAGCTGCAGGCCAAGGAGGATCAGGTGGTCCAGGTGGTCAATCAGATATTTTAGTTAAAGGTCAACAAGTTGCTTACGCACCAGGTGGCGGCGGAGGCTTACACGGAGCTAACACAGCAGGCCCAAGTGCAGGTGGAAACACCGGCGGTGGCGGCGGTGGCGGCGGAGGAAGACCTCATGCACCTCAAAATGGTCAACCAGGTGGAAGCGGAGGATCTGGTATTGTTATTATAAGAGTACCAAGTTCTAAATACACAGGTCAAACTACTGGATCTCCAACAGTTACAACTGATGGTTCTGATAAAGTTATAAAATTTACAGGTGCAGGGAGTTTAACAACGTAATGGCACACTTCGTTAAATTAGATGAAGACAATATTGTTGTAGAAAAAGTTGTTGTAAACAACGACGTTATTCTAGACGGTAATGGTGATGAGCAAGAGTCTTTAGGTATTCAATTTTTAAAAGATTTAAATAATGATCAATCAGCTAATTGGGTTCAAACTTCATACAATAACAATTTCAGACATAAGTTTGCAGACATACAAGATAAATATCATGCAGATGTAGATCAGTTTAGACAACAAAAACCTGTAGACAATCCATCTTTTATCTACAATGAAACTAAAAAATGTTGGGTACCACCTATTGACCCACCTCAAGATGGACCAAGCTATGATTGGGACGAAGCTTCTACATCATGGGTTTTGTCAAATATACAAACCCACGCTGATCACTTAGATAAAGGAACAAACACTAAAGCTTTTGATCCTAACTCTAGCGATCTATATTTTCCTGACTAAGGCTAGACAAAAATAATATTTTTGTTATAACTTATCTACATGAAAGATAAGAAAATACACTATAACATTGGTTTTTTTAGAAGTGGTCAAACACTTTTAAGATCTATTATTGGTCAAAATCCAAATTTTTACGTAACACCTAATTCTCTTACAGCTGAAATAGTTTACAGAATAGATACGATTAGAAACCATTATATGTTTTATGAGTTGTCTGATCATGAAGCGTTAAATAGAATAATAAAACAAGTGTGGAATCTTTATTATGAACCTATAAAAGCTGAATATCTTTTAGAACAAGGACCTTGGGGAACACCGGATAATTATCACATATTAAGACAAATGCGTCTTTCACCTCCAGGTAAATTTATTTGTTTGATAAGACCTTTAGAAGAAATAATTGCATCATGGATTAAATACGATAAGCCAGAAGACATTGATAAATATGTAGAAGGACTTATGCACATAGATGGAAGAATAGGAAATACACTTTTATGTATTAATCATTTAAATGCAAAACAACAAAAAGATTTAAAGTTTATACATTATTATGATCTTTGTGAAAAACCGCAAGAGGCAATAAAAGCTATTTATAAACATTTAGATATACCACATTTTGAACATAGGTTTACAGACCTAGACCAACCTGGAACAGTAGCTGAGTTATCAAAGTATCCTGATTTAATTAAAATAAGAAAAGATAAATTAAGTCGTGTTGAATACGACTATAGTAAATTTTGTCCACCACACATTTTAGAAAGATATGGTCATATAAATGAATCTATTAAAAGGTATTGCGTCAAAGCACGTAGCAAACTTACTGATTGATAACCACATTGTTGCAATCTATCAAGGAAGATCTGAAGCTGGTCCCAGAGCTTTAGGTAATAGATCTTTTTTAATGTCTCCTATGAATAAAGACAATAAAAATATTATGAATGTAATGAAAGGTCGTGAAATGTTTAGACCTCTAGCAGCTAGTGTTCTGCAACAAGAAGCAAGTAAATGGTTTGATATGTTAGGTATGAAAGAATCTCCATACATGACTTTTTCTTTTAAGTGCATTGGTAATAAACATTTAATTCCTGCAGTAATACATCAAGATGGTTCGTGTAGAATACAAACTGTAACTAAAAAACAAAATAAAAATTATTATAAAATAATAGAAAGTTTCTATAAAAAAACTAATGTACCCATGTTATTAAACACATCTCTTAATTTAGCTGGCGATGCTTTAGTTGAGACACCAGAAGATGCATTAGAAACATTTAAAAAAAGCACAATTAATTATTTATATTTTCCGGAAGAAAAACTTTTATGCGAAAAACTGTAGCTATAACTTTAGCAGGTCATGATGCATCTATGTGTATACTAGATGATTACAAAATAAATACTTTTGTACAAGAAGAAAGGCTTAATAGAAAAAAACATTCTTCTACTCTTGATGATAAATTATTAGAATTACTTCCAAATAAAATAGATGATTTAATTTTAATAAATTTTTATGATCAATGGAAAATAGATAAAGTTTTACAAAAGGTAAAAAAAGTAAATACAATAATTCTTGATGATGAAAACCATCATTTATATCACGCAGCATCAGCTCTGTATTTGTCTAATTTTAAAAATGCAACCTGTTTAGTTATAGATGGTTGGGGTACAGATGTTAGAATAGGTGACTTTGTTGGATCAGAAGTTACATCAATATATAATTCTAAACTAGAACCTCTTTACAAAAATGTAATGCACAACATGCGTGACTTTAAATTTTATGATCCAGCTAAAATAAAAACTAATTATGATTTAGATATATCAGATGGAATTAGTATTGGAATTATGTATGGAACTGTTTCATGGTGGTTAGGTTTTGGTAGGTTAGAAGGTGGCAAAACAATGGGGCTTTCTGCATATGGCGGCCCATCTAATTTACCTAATTTTTTACACAAAGATTCTGTTGATATGAATGTTTTTACACAGAACAGAACTTTTAATTTAAAAAATTATCCTGAGTTAAAAAAAGATACTTTTGAAAATCAAGCAAACATTGCGTGGAGTGCTCAACAAGCTTTAGAAAAAATATTTATAACAAAAATGGAATATATAAAATTAAAAACAAAATGTAAAAATATAGTTTTTTCTGGTGGTTGTGCTTTAAACATTTTAGGAAACAGTTTAATGAAACAACACTATCCTGAGTATAATTTTTTTATTGATCCTATTGCTAATGATGCAACCCTATCTTTAGGTGCTGCTAAATATCATTACTATAAAAGAACTAATGACACTAGACGAGAAAGCGTAGATAATGTATACTTAGGACCTAGATACATGATTAAAGAAAGAATATTAAAATGGCTAAAACAAAATTAAATTTTATTACAGATAAAAATATTTTAACAGATGAAGAAATTAATTATATTAATTCTGAGGTATTAGGTAATAACTTTCCTTGGTATTACGAACCAGTTGCAACCACAGATAAGTTTCAGTTTTTTTCTCATACTCTTTTAGTAAGAGATACTGGTGAAGTTAACTCAATACATTTTGAATTTTTTAAAAACATATTTCTTAGATTTGCAAATCTACATAAACTAAAAGTAAAAACAATAACAAGAGCTGTATTAAATTTAACTAACAATATTAATTACAAAAATGGTGATCCCCACGTAGATCATGAATTTAAACATAAAGTATTTATGTTATATTTAAATACCGTAGAAGGTGACACAATTATTTACGATAAAAAGTATACAGGTAAAAAACAGTTTACAACAATACCTTTAGAAAAAATAAAAAAACCTTTAGATAAGATTAAAAAAATAAAACCTGAGTTTGGAAAAGGAATTTGTTGGGATGGTAGCTATTACCACTCAGCTGGATTTCCTAAAGAAGGGAGGAGAGTAGTTGCCGTTATCACATTCATCTAAGTGGAAACCAAAATTCTGTAATGTTGGAAAACCTTTTCCATATTTAATTGTAGATAATTGGTATAATAAATTTGAAGAAAAAGCTATTTGGAAAGAGTTAGAATTTTTAACAAGTAGAGGTAGAGATAATTCTTTAAGAGCTGAAGAAACTATTGTAGCTTCTGTTAAAGGTAAACCACTTGGTAGATCTTATAGGTATTATCTTGCGGACATTTTTAATTATAACAATAGAACTTCATCTAACATTGTTAGGTTTTTACAAAAACAACAATCAAAAGAGTTTCATGATTTATTATTTAAAACATTTCCACATGCAATTAATTTTGTAGGTACAAATCAAGACAGCTCTTTAGTATCTTATTATGAAAACGATGATCACTATGGTGCACACACCGACACTTTTCAATTTACTTCTTTAGTTTGGTTTCACAAAAAACCAAAGAAATATAAAGGCGGAGATTTTTATTTTGAACAAACAGATCAAACAGTAGAAAGTAAACATAATAGATTACTTATTTTCCCTTGTTATTATAAACACGGTGTAAAAAAAATAAAAATGGACTCGAAGTTGCCAATTGGTTTTGGAAGGTACACAATTACAACTTTTTATTTCCATGTCCCTCCTCCTGTAGATTTAAAACAAAAATAATGAAAGAGATAAATTTAAATAATTTTGGAGTTTTAATAGATAAAATAAATGACAAAGATTTTAAAAAAATAAAAAAAGAATGTTTAAGTAAAGATAGAGTACCATATACAACTGGCATATCTTCAAATCAAATTGCTGATCATTATGAGTTAATAAAAACAAGAGAAATTCTTTTTGAATTTTTAAGAAAAAAAATAACAGAGTATGATCAAAGATATAATTATTTTAAAAGTATAAAAACATATAGTAAATCTAAACAAGAATTAATATTTACAACACCTTGGTATAATGTTCAAAAACCAGGACAGTATCTTTCAAATCATTTTCATGATGGACTTTTAAGTTACACTATGTGGGTTGATATTCCTTTTTCAGAACAGGAAGGAAATCAAGATAATGAAAAATATAATTCTTGTTTTGAATTGTTATATACTAATATTATTGGACAAATGACTGGTCACAAAATTTTTATAGATAAAAGTTACGAAGGTAAAATGATAATGTTTCCATCAACATTATTACATTGTGTGTATCCTTTTTACAAAGCTAAAAAAAATAGAGTGTCAATTGCAGGGAATGTTTTAATAAAATAGATATGAAAAAGAAACAGTTTAAAGTTGTGGATAATTATTTACCTGAAAAAGATTTTAAAGAAATACTAAACACGGTAAACAACACAGGATTTACATGGACTTTAGCTGACACTCTATTGGGTGATGGTACAGATAATCCAGATGATTTTTATTTTACAAGAGTGTTGATAGAAAAAGGTGCTGAAATATTTCCAGGCTCCGCTAAGATTGTTAAAATCCTACTAAATCCAATAGCAAAACAATTAAATAAAAAATTGTTTGTTACTAGATCTAAAATTAATTTATTTTTTAAACAAAAAACACACTATGGTTATGGCATGCACCAAGATGTTATAGATGGTAATGGAGATTTTTCTGTTAACTACAATAGTTTATTAATTTATTTAGAAGATAGTAATGGTTATACAGAATTTGCTGACGGCCATACATGTGGTAGTGTAAGAAACAGAGCTATCTTTTTTAGATCTGATGTAGTACATCAAACAATAACATCTACAGACACTAAGTATAGAAGAAATGTTAACATTAATTACAAAATATTATGATTATATATCCACCAGTTAAAAGTTTAAAAGTTGTAGACAATTTTATTGATGATGTTCTTATAAAACTTTTACGAAATGTATTTTTAAAATTACCACATTATTATGGACATTCTTCTGTAGAAGGCAAAGGCACAGCTTTTTATAATTCTGACTTATCATTAGATGATATAATGGTTAATTATCTTTGTGAAAAAATACAAAGAATAGAAGGTGCACCAATTAAAATACTAAGAGTTTATTTTAATGTGCAACACTCAGGCATGGATGGTGAGTGGCATTACGATGATGGAGATACAACTTATCTATTAATGATAACTAAAACATTAAAACCTGGTGATGGTTGTTTTGAAATTAAAGAAGATAATAAAATTAAAAAAGTTAATTTTGTACAAAACAGATTAGTTTATTTTAATGCAACAACACCACACAGAGGAAGGTGCACAAAAAAACAAGACAATGAACCAAGAATTACACTCGCATTTAAAACTGAAAGAACATAAAACACCTTTTGATTCTTTTATAGGTGCATACTATATAGATAAAAAGATATGTGATGGTGTTGTAAAGTTTTTTAAAAACAACTGGGATAAATCAGGACCTGGATTTTTTAACATAGGTGGTAAGTCTGTTATAAATAAACAAATAAAAGACTCTATTGAATTAAGTATATCTCACACTAATTTTCAAACACCTTTTGCAGAGTACAGGCAACAACTACAAACATGTTTAGAAAAATATATATCTGTGTATACCGAAGCTACGGCTTGTGCACACTACGACGTCAACTGTCATTATAATCTACAATACTATCCACCTGGAGGTGGTTTTAAAAAATGGCATCATGAATCTACTAATAAAGATACGTCTCCACGTAAATTAGTTTTTATGACTTACTTGAATGATGTTAGAAATAGTGGTACACAGTTTAAGTATCAGAATTTAACTACGCCGTGCAAGAAAGGACTAACAGTGATTTGGCCAGCTGAATTTACACACACTCACAAAGGTGTAATTAATAAAAGTAAAGAGAAATATATAATAACAGGGTGGTTTATGTATGATTAGAAAGACATAAAATATGGAAAATGGAAAAAATCAAAAAACAGATTTAGGGTGGAGTTATTATCTATGGGGTCCGTTGGTATTTCAAACGACTGTAGATAAAAAAGATATAGCTAAAATTAAAAAACTTTGTACGAAGGACAAAGTAAAAGATTATAAAACTAACTTAGCTGGTATTATTGAAGAAGAGTTTGAGATAGATAAAGAAAAATATATGGCTATCTTACAACCTTACATGATTAAGTATGCTTCAGCCCATAAACGATGGTACGATGAAGATATACATACTGTAGGAATCGTGTCAGCATGGGTTAATTTTATGAAAGAAATGGAAAGTAATCCTAGTCATGTTCATGCTAATTGTAACCTATCTAGTGTATTATATACATCTGTTCCAGCAGCATTAAAAAAAGAAAATTCTAAATACGTTGGTTCACTAAAAGGTGGTGGACCTGGTGCACTTACAATTATGCATGGAGAATACAAACCTTTTTCAATAAACAGTTATCGTATATTTCCTGAAGAAGGTATGCTTTTAATCTTTCCTTTTAACCTATATCATTCTGTTGCACCTTTTAAAACTAAATGTGAGAGGATATCAGTTGCAGCTAATTTTGTAGTTGATGCTAAGGAATATAAATGACAATTATAAAATACAAAAATGCTCAAGTACGTGCTTTGTTTCCAACACCAGTATATGAAACAGATCTAGGTAGGAAGATTACAAAAACAGAAGAAAGCTACATGAATAAAATTTCAACTCAACTACAAAAAAATTCAGGTAATTTAACATCAGCAAGCAAAACTGTATTAAAAGGTAAACCTTTAAAAAAATTAGAAAAATTTTTTATGGAACATGTAAATTATTACTTTGATGAAATAATACATTCTTGTAATGATATAAAACCATACATAACATTATCTTGGTTAAATTATACAAAAGAAAATGAATATCATCACTCTCATGAACATCAAAATTCTATGATATCTGGTGTATTTTATATTAACGCAGATGAAAATGATTCCATTAGATTTTATAAAGCAGGTTATCAACAAATAAAACCTGAAATAAAAGAATATAACTTATGGAATTCTACATCTTGGTACGTGCCTGCAAGAACAGGAAAATTAATATTATTTCCATCATCGCTACCACATAGTGTTGATCATAAAAAAGGTGATAACGTGCGTATTAGTTTATCTTTTAATGTATTTATAAAAGGAACTGTAGGCGATATAACCAACATAACAAAATTAGATTTGTAAATGCAACAGAACGAAAGAATTATATATCCATTGTTTTCAAAAGTTTTGTCAAAAACGGAAGTGCGTTTTAATGATTCACAGTGGGATATAATTAAAAAAACTGCGAAAGAAGAATCATATAAAGATGTATCACAAGCATCTTCTATGACTGAAAACTGTCATGTATTAGATAATCTTGATTTAAAATTTTTACATAAAAAATTAGAATCTGAAATAAAAACACATTGTAATTTGTTTTTACAGTACAAAGATAAATTTAAAATTACAACTTCATGGTTTACTCGTACAAAAAAAGATGGTTATTCTGACTTTCATAATCATTCGAATGCAATGTTTAGTGGTGTGTTTTATATACAGTCAAATAAAGAAACAGATAAAATTGCTTTTTCAGATTTTAAAACAAGCACGTGGTTGTTAGAGTTTAAAGAACAAAATATTTATAACTCACAAAAATTATTAGTCTCAACGTATCCAGGGTTGTTATTAATGTTTCCCTCAGATGTATTTCATAGAATAGAACCAAATTCACAAAGTAAAGAAAGAATATCTATGGCTTTTAACATTGTTCCAACAGGAACTATTGGGTACAATGATTCAAGCTTAACATTAAAATGCAAATAATACCAAAGTTTATACAAGAAAGAGAAGTGTTTGAAAACATAAGAAGGTCAGTTATGGACCCTAGCTTTCCATGGTTCTATAGTGGCACGACTGCAAGCTTATATGATAAATCAGATTACTTATTTTATCATTGGTTATATCAAGACGGTAATCAAATGTCTGACCATTTTAATCCTGTGTTAATGCCTTTGTTAGGAAGATTAAATTTAAATTCTTTGTTACGATGTAAAATAAATTTATATACAAAAAAATCAAAACAGATAAAGACAGCGTTTCACACTGATTCACCAGAGCCACATAAAGTTGCTTTGTTTTCTATTAATACAAATAATGGATATACACTTTTTAAAAATAAAGACATAGCACCTTCTGTAGAAAACACTATGGTTTTATTTGATGGACAAACAGAACACTGTTCTGTTGCGCAAACTGATGAACATGTTAGAATTAATATTAATATAAACTATATATGAAAAATAAATTAGAAGATTACCTTGTGGTAATAAAAGATGCAGTGCCTACAAAACTTTGTGATAAAGCAGTAAAAGAATTAAAATCTGTTAACTGGACTCAACATAAATTTTATAATCATCAAACACAACAACATAATGCATTGAGTGGAGAGAAAGAATTAGAATTTAGTGGTGATTATATAACCTCACACGATGAAATTATGATGCGTGTTTGGCAGAGTATTGGTCAATATATAGAACACTATAAGTTTCCCTGGTTCTCAGGTTGGTCAGGACATTCTAATCTAAAATACAATAGATATAAAAAAGGCACATTGATGAAAGAACATTGTGATCATATTACAGATTTGTTTGAAGGAGAGAAAAGAGGGATACCAACGTTATCTGTTGTTGGTGGATTAAATGATAACTACTCAGGTGGTGAATTTGTTATGTTTAAAAACAAAGAAATTAAATTTAAAAAAGGAGAACTTGTAATATTTCCTTCTAATTTTTTATATCCACACGAAGTTAAACTAGTTACGAAAGGTACAAGATACACGTATGTCAGCTGGGTATATTAAAGGTAAAGATATAGAGAATAAAAACATTCTTTATGATCCTAACATACACTATCAAGTTATGATGGAGTGGGAAAAACCATACATGCAAAAGTTAGTACAACATGTAAAACCAAAAGGTCACGTATTAGAAATAGGTTTTGGATTAGGCTATTCTGCAAACGAGATACAAAAATATAATATTAAATCACACACTATTATTGAGCCAAATCAAATTAAAGAACTAACAGCTTGGAGTAAAAAACAAAAACATAAGGTACATATTGTAAAAGGTTATTGGCAAAACGTTTTAAAAAAATTAGGTAAATTTGATACAATATTTTTTGATGATGCACCTACAGAAATGTTTAAAGATCCCGATAACGTAAGAATATATAAATTTTTCTACTTGTTATTAAACAATCATGTTAATAAAAATGCAAAATTTACTTGGTATTGTGACAAAAAACTGTATTGGTTATGTCACCCCGCTGTAGAATGGAGCATAAAACCCTATAAAATTAACATACCTAAACATTGTCATTACGCTAAAGGTGAGATAATGTACTTACCATTGATTAAGTTTAAAGAAGGAATTATAGAAGACGACGATCATGTTGCATTAAATGCAAACTTTCAAATTCAAATAATATAAGGTATAGTGGTATATTATGCTGCAAAAATTAGGTTTTTTACCCGGATTTAACAAACAAGTCACATCTACTGGAGCTGAATCTCAGTGGACAGGTGGAGAAAATGTGCGTTTTAGATATGGTACACCTGAAAAAATAGGTGGTTGGTCTCAATTAGGAGACAGTAAACTAACTGGTGCTGCCAGAGGTTTGCATCATATGGTTAATAAAGAAGGTATTAAATACGCAGCCATAGGTACTAATAGAATTTTATATGTATATTCTGGAGGAGTATACTATGATATACACCCTTTAGTTAATCCATCAGGAACTGCAGCCACTAATTTTTTTAGTACAACCAATGGTCAATCGACTGTTACTTTAACTTTTCCTTCTGCACACAATTTTTCTGTAGGAGATATTATTTTATTCGGAGATACATCTACCTTTAGCGCTATTACGGGATCTAATTTTTCATCCGCTACTTTTGCTGATAAAAAATTTATGGTTACTGCAGTGCCATCAACAGTAACTTTAGAAATTAATGCTGGTGCTACTGAAACAGGAGGTGGGGCAACCACTTCTGGAGGCATGACTTATTTTCAATATTACCATGTTGGTCCTGCTGAACAAGTTGGAGTTTTTGGTTATGGTATATCTCAATGGGGTGGCACAGTTTCTAATCCACAAACAACAACTTTAAATGGAGCATTAAATGCTGACTCTGCTGGAACTGGTGGATCAGGAACTACAATCAATGTAGCCAGCACTACGGGATTTCCAAGTACAGGAACAAATTTTATACAAGTGGATAATGAAGAAATTTCTTATACAGGTATTACAGCCACTAGCTTTACAGGAATAACTAGAAATGTTAGAGGAACAGCTAATGCTTCTCATAGTAATGGTGCAACAGTTACCGATTTTAGTTCTTATTCTGCTTGGGGTCAAGCAGCATCGACCACGGATAAGGTTGCAGAACCTGGTATGTGGGCTTTAGACAATTTAGGTTCTACGCTTATTGCTTTAATATTTAATGGTGAATGTTTTGAATGGAATGCAGATTTAGCTAACGCTACACAAACGAGAGCTACAATTATTACTGGTGCACCAACCGCATCTAGAGATATGTTAGTATCTACTCCTGACCGTCACTTAGTATTTTTTGGAACTGAAACAACTATTGGAGATAAAACATCACAAGACGATATGTTTATAAGATTCTCGTCTCAAGAAAATATAAATGATTATGCACCTACAGCAACCAATAGTGCTGGTACACAAAGACTGGCCGACGGATCACGAATCATGGGAGCTGAACTTGGTAGAAATGCAATTTATGTTTGGAGTGATACTGCTTTATTTACCATGCGTTTTGTAGGTACTCCTTTTACTTTTGCTTATGAACAAGTTGGTACTAACTGTGGATTAATTGGTATGAATGCAGCCGTTGAAGTTGATGGTGCTGCGTATTGGATGTCTGAAAATGGTTTTTTTAGATACACTGGTAAACTAGAATCTATGGATTGTTTAGTAGAAGATTATGTTTACAATAGTCTTAACACGACATCTAATCAAATGATTTATGCTGGGATTAATAATTTGTTTGGTGAAGTTACATGGTTTTATCCAGAAGCAAATTCTAACGTCAATACACAATCAGTTACATATAGTTATTTAGATTCTACTGCTAAACGACCTATATGGTTTGTAAATGCAAGCTCTTTATTTATTAGATCAGCATGGCAAGATTCATCTGTATTTGGTTTACCTCATGCAACTCAGTATGATGCAGGCACAGACACATCTTTTGATGTAACAGGAAACACAGAAGGAATTTCATATTACTATGAACATGAGACAGGTGTTAATCAAGTAAGACTTGGAGTAACGACAGCCATACCAGCTAATATTACTTCTGGAGATTATGATATTACACAGAAAGTTGTTAGAGGTGCAGCAACTAATTTAGGTGATCTTAGAGGTGATGGTGAAAACATTATGAGAGTTAGTAGAATTATACCTGACTTTATATCTCAACAAGGTAGTTCTATTATACAATTAGATTTAAGAAATTACCCTAGTGACACTGCAGTTAGTTCATCTTTAGGTCCTTTTACTATTACGTCCGCTACCACAAAAGTAGACACCCGAGCTAGAGCAAGAGCAATAGCGCTTACA
>Ga0208666_1000905_pt1 | contig 13524 bp, 11 predicted proteins | sample 5B_taG_FD_184078 | JGI IMG/M metagenome (GOLD analysis project Ga0208666, IMG submission 184078) | Marine viral communities from the Subarctic Pacific Ocean - 5B_ETSP_OMZ_AT15132_CsCl metaG (SPAdes) (version 2) | ecosystem: Environmental > Aquatic > Marine > Oceanic | place: Pacific Ocean...
GGATCACGCAAGTGTGCTCTACTTGGATTTAATATATTAATTTCATTAGTAATTAATTCAGACAATCTAGAAGGTTCTAACTCTTGTATATAAACAAATTTGTTATTTGCTTTTTCAAAAGCTTCTCTAGTAGCAAATTTTTGTATCTTTTGTGTTTTTTCATTATATGCATATATAAATTTATCAGAATCTTTTAATATCTTAGCTTCAGTTTTATCTGCAACTTCATTAATTGCATCTTTATTTCCTTTTGCCCAGCTTTCTACATACACTTTATATTGCTGCGATATAGCCATAAACTCTTCTTTTGTATTTTCTTTAACACGTTTTTTGTAAAACTCGTCAAAAGTATCTAAAGGAATATCGTTAGTTATATCTGCTTTAATTGTATTTTCTGCTTCTTCTAACAACTCTTTGTTTCTTTTAATCTTTGTTAACACATCTTCTTTTCCGTACTTATTATTCATTGCTTTCATAAAGAAACCAAAACGTGTACCATCTATGTTCTGCATAAAATCAGATACTCTATCTACACGTTTTAAGAAGAATGCATATTCACTTGGTAGATTAAACAAGAGCTTTTCATTACCAACTGCTGTTTGTGAATAAATTAAATTTCTTAATTCTTTTAAGTTTTCTCTTAACTGAGGAGTTTGCGTTTTCTTTAAAGGTTGTAAGCTTTCTATCAATGCGTCAAGTTTTGCAGGATCAGTTAATATATCTAAATCAATTAAGTCGGGAACCATTTTCTTTGTTTTTAGTACAACTTGTTTACCGTCACTTTCTACTTTAGACTGTCTTCCGCTTGGTGGGGCATTTAAATCGTCCATTACAACTTCTTCAAATTTATCTAAATCTAACTCTTTACGTATTTCTTTAATTCTTTTCTCTCTTGATTCTTGAGAAAGTTTTAATGTTTCATATCTAGCTCTAGACATATACTCTTTATTTTTAGCTCTTATAGCCCAAGTTTGTTCACGATCAGGCAATTGCCCTGTAAACTCTCCCTGCAATGCAGCTCTTTGTGCATATAAATTTTCCAACTCTACATCTTTATTAAAAAACTCTCCAAGTTTTTCTTTTTGCTGTTTTTCTTTTACTAATTCATTGATTTTACTGTTTACTGATTTTAAAAATTTAAAACGATTTTCTCCTCTAAATCCTACAAAATCAGATTTAATCAATGGAGTCGCTATATAAAACATATCAAATAAATCTTCTACTTTTTCAAAAGCTTCTTTTGGTAATGGCTTACCTTCTTCTTTTCTTCTATTAGATAACTCCTGTAATTGTTCTCTTAATATTACTTTGGTATAAGCTATTTGGTCTCCATAAGAACGTCTATTATGTTTTTTAAAATACTTTTGGTCGTTGGTAAACGATTGATATAATCTATTACGCTGTTCAAATGTAAGCTCTACAACCTGTGTAATAAAATCATCTACAGATTCATTAGTCATTTCTAATTCTTTCATAGCGTATTCTTTAAATTCATTAGACTTTCTTAAAGCAGTAGACAAATCTATAACTTGATTTAGTTTGTTCCATAAAAATGTTTCATACTCAACAATGTTGTCAAACTCTTTAGGATCTAATCCTTTCATAAAATGCTCAGAAAAATCTTTTATTCCTACTTTGCGATATATAGGATGATTTTTTATTTCAGCAGATATGTCCTTTAAAAGTGCTACGCTTTGTTCTTTACTAAATACATTCCAAGGATTTAACTCTAAACGCAATCCATTATATTGTTCTGCTATTAAAGTTAAATAAGATTTAGCACCATCGGTTTTATCTAAATAGTTAATTACCGTTTCTTGTATGTCTAAAGGCATATCTGTTTTACGTTTAGCACCAAACACTAATTTGTGCATATTTTTAATAGCTTGTCTTCTGTCCATCATTGCACCAGACTCTGCTCCTTCATACATCCACTCATACATTCCACGCATTTTACGTAAAGCAACAATAGGTAAATCTATATTAGCAAGATCTGCTGCATCGATATAACTGTTTAATAATACGTTTCTATGTATAATTAATTCATTGAATGCATTTAAATAATTTTTACGCATAGACTCACGCTGTACTTCTGTAGTACGAGGAGTAACATCTTCTAATTGTTTATTAATATCTAACTCTAAACCAATTAAATTAACACCATTAGTAATTAAACCAATAGAGTCCTGAGACATTGTAGCAATTTTACCATTTTTTAATTTAGTAGTAGTATCTAAAATATCTGCTAAATGCTGTTCTCTTTTTTTATTACCTGGTGGTTCTGCATTTGCTAACTCTTTACCAATAGCTTTATCTTTTAAATCTACAGTATCTTTCTTTCCGTCTTTAATACGAACTAACTGATCTTGTATCATAGATTGTTTGTATGCAGCAGTCAATTCTTTTGGTAATCCCCAAAACATATGTGCAGAGTCAATGTCTTTATCAGCACCAGACATCATAAAATCGTTGTATTCATTTGTAATTAATGATATACCTTTACGTGTTTTAGCAAATCCTACAAACTCTCCTATACGAAAACCACCATTACTTATCATAGGTGAACGTATAAAACCTACATTTTTACGAACAAAATCATACTCTTCAAAATCACGTTGTGATTTCTTGCTAGAAGGATTTTCTTTCATATCTACCCAAGTATCCCAAAACTTTCCAAGTGTCATTGTTTTTTCGTTTTTCTTACCTTCATATACAGTTATTTCAATAACATCTCTTGCACCTTCATTCATCATAAATTCGTCGTTTGCAAGACCTTTCTTTGCTTTAGAGTACTTTTGCTTACGTCCACTAATTAAAACGTCATATAACCCTAATTTAGAGCTATATGAATGCTTTATGCGTGGCCTAGTAAGTCTTTTAGCTACATATTGTTGTATTCTATCATTAATATACTCTCTAACTCCAGGTCTTAAATACGTACCAGGATCGAAATTAGTATCTATTAAATACTCTTCTACTAATTGTCTATTGTAAGTATTTTGACGATATTCAGTCCATTCCTGCATAGCTACTTTATCAAAATCAGATAAACGTTCTATTTCTAAAATTTGTTTTACGATGCTACGAGCTGCTTTGCTATCAGGTTTTTCAAAAAGTATATGATCTAAAACTTTTATACTTATATCATCTATCTTACCTGACAATTCTTTTCCTGCAGCAAATTCTTTTTCTGCAAGCATTGTTGCTTTAGGATCTCCAGCTGATGCTTTAGCTACAAGTTCTTCCCACTTTTTCCAATAATTTCTACCTATTTCAGTGTTAGGATCCATTTCAAAGGTATTCATATTAGACATAACCTGCTGCAATAGTTTTTGATTACCTATTTTATTAAAGTTTTCATAAACATTTAAATTCAAATAGTTGTCTTCTATTCTAGATTTAAATACATTCAATTTACCGACAAGTTCAAACTCTTTTGTTTTTTCATTCCAACGTACTTTAGTTGGTTCTACTCCAGTCATTTCTTTAATACCAGAAGCATAATGTATTTTATCTAGACCATGTTTATCTGCAAAAGCTTGCCAATAACTATCCATAGTAAAATCAGCAGTCTTATTAATTATTTGTCCTTGAACGCCATATTCAGGTCTAAACAATCCTAATGTTTTCATTACACCTGTTCTAGGATCGTAACCATAATTCTTTATAATAATATCAGCTAACTTGTTGTGTGTCATTGTAACACCATCTGTACCAGAATTATTTTCTTTTAATGCTTCACCCATATTTTTTACACTACTAGGCAAATCTTCTATTACAATATGTCTAAAAGTAGCACCGTCATATCTTGAAGTAACATTCATATCTATTCTGCTTAAAGCTTCATACTCAGGTATTTTACCAAGTTGATTAAAACTTAGTTCATTAAACTTGTCTTGCAAACGGTATGTATTAGACTCTATAGTTTCTAATACTTTCTTATTATGTTCTTTTACACGCTTTATTAGCTCAGGATTATCTTTTTCAAATTGTGCATATCTATCATTATTAACTTTACTAGAACGCTCACCATACAATGTAATATATGTGTTTTCAAATATTGGTTCCATATCAATATCTGTATAACGTTTATCGTTTAAAAATCTGTTAATAGCATCAACATCTAATGATAGTTTAATGTCTGTAAAATTTTTAGGATTAAAAGTTTCTGTATTAATTTGACGTGTTTTTGTAATGTTTTTATATCCAATAAAATATGCTGGATCTAAGGCCATTTCAATACCAGAATGATGTTTAGTACGTTTTTGGAATTTAGTTACACTTTCATAAGGTTCTGTTTTAACCCATTCACGTATCAATTCTTTAGTAGGCATTTCTCCTAATCTAATTAATCCTGTTTCTTGCATACGCCACATTAAAGTAGCAATATTACTTTTATATCTAGCTTTAGTAACTGGTATTTTTAATTCATTAATTAAAAAGTTATTCAATGCTTTAATGTCTTTTAGCTTTGTGCCTGTTCTCCAAGGATATGCTCTTACTTGTATTCTACCAGTTTCACCGTTAGCAGCGTAAATAAATGCACCTTCTTTTTCTAGCTGTTTAGCCATATTAGTTAATTGTTTATTAGTCATATGTTCTGCTAATTCTAACGGCCTAATACGCTTACCTTTGCTATCTGTTTTACCTTCAGGTATATATCTAAAAATATCTACAGATAACGGTGAAACATTTTTAACTCTAGGTCTATTTTTATATTGATTAGATTGATGATCCCATATACGTTCTAATATACGAGTAGTTAAATAATCATAATCGTAATGTAATGTATCTCCCTCTTTAGCATTAAAATTATTGTTTTTATTTACACGGCTAGAACCATGCGTAGAGTTACCTGCTTTATCACCACCTATAGGTTTATCGTAAATATCAGTTTCAGGAGCTTCTTTTTCAAGCAATGGATCCATTTCTTTTTCTTGTTTTAAACTTTTTTCACCTACTATGTAAACTCTAGATATAGGAAAACGATCAATGTTTTTTAAATAATGCGCAGATTGTATTAAATCTCTTTGTTGTTGTTCATTAATATTAATTCTATATTTTTTTACAACATCTCTTACAAAAGTGTTTACATCATAATTTGCATCGTCTATAGTCTTTTTAAACATATTGTGCAAATCTTGTACACTTGCACTTTTATTTTTACGTTTAACTTCAATAAATATATCTTTTAAAGATTTCTGTTTAGGCAAATGTTCAGACAACGGATCAACTTCTTGTACCTGATATTCAATAGTTCTACCATCTTCTAACGTAATAGAGTCTAATCTAAATTTTTTCTGTTCAATATCTTTAGCAACTTGTTCTGTGTCACCTATTTGTTTTTCTGTACGATTAGCTATGATACTTTCTTCTACTTCAGCTTTTTGTTTATCTAAAGCATCATACATTTCAGATAATATTTTTTCTTTAGCTTTGCGATCTGTTTTAGCTTTTTGTTCCATTTCAGGAGTAATGATACCTTTTTCTTTTAACTCTTTATATGTTTCTGCATAAGCCAAAACAATATCGTCAAATTGAGTAATGGTATAATCTATCTGCTGTTGTTGTATATTTTTTAAATACCTACTCCAATATGCTTGATACTCAGGAGTTTCGTTTTGATACCAAGGTTGTTCGGTAAGCCATTTTCTAGCTTGTTTCATATTATAATCTCTTGGTATTGCATTCATAGAGTTGTATATATCTCTAGTAGCTCTATTCTCAAAAGATGCTCTACTGTTTACACTAAAAAACGCAGCTAATAATGTTTCATATATTTGATCTTCTAATGGTAAATCATTAAGTTCTGAAGTAACTGTACCATAACCTACTCCTGCACCACCACGCATAATAAAATTAATAGTGTTATATTGGTCAATTCTATTTGGTTGTGTTCCTAAAGCTTTAGCAAAACTACGTACAACATTTTCACCAGAAGTTCTTACTATCTTATTGCTGCTACCTAACATTCTACCAATGTTTACATACTCACCAATACCTCCAAAGATTGCACCTGCTACAGCTCCATGAACACCAGCTAAAGCCATACCTTTTATACCTTCGCCTCTAGTACCTAAAGGTTGTGCAGACATAGCCATTAATAAACTTAAGTGTATAGATTGATTTACAATGTTTTCTACAGCACCTTTATCTATGTACTTACTCTTAAGTATCCCTTTATTCATATACTCTAAGACTCTTACATTGTTATTGTGAAGTCCTTTAGTAGCTTGTTTTTGAATAAAGTTTGCTGCTAAGCCAGGAAAAGATACAAGACCATACAAAGGTTGTCCTGTTTGAGGATCAAAGCCAGTAGGAGAACCTTTCATTCTAGTAAGTCTAGCCATAGCATCCATACCTTTTTTAATCTTTAGATTGCTATTTTCCCAAGACTGCGAACTTTCATCTAAACGATCAGCAATTTTTGCTATACGTTCATTCTTACTTTTTCTAGCTTTTTCTCTTAAACCACGACTTACAACACCTGCTGCAGCTCTACCACCAGTAATAGTAGAAACTACTAAACTTGGTGCTAAACCAATTAAGTGTCCAACATTACTAGCTATACGTTCTGCGGATGTATCAGGCGTATCTGCAAAACCAAAAGTTGTAAAACCTTCAATTAACCCAGATACCGTTTGTGCTAAAATACCATCAGTACGGCCTTGTCTACCTTCTGTAAGAGGTAGTCCTGCTTCATTAATTTTAGTCTCCATAAAACGCAGACTACGTGTATCAAATGATGTAGGCGTACGATCATAGAACTGTTTAAGGCCCATAGCAAATTGAAATTCATCAATTCTACCGCCTTCAAGTTCATTTTGAAGTAATTCTATTCTTCTATCTAACTTGAACATTTTTTATCGCTGCAGTGCAGACATCCAAGTATTAATTAATTTAATAGATTCTTGATAATATTTTTTATCTTTATCTATTTGATCTTTAGGAGTGTTACCAAATTTAGTATTCTTCATTAACTTTTCAGCCATAGATTTAGCCTGTACAAGATCCTTTAACGCTTCTTTTTGACGGTCTCTATTAATACCACCAAACTTATCTTTTAAAGCATATTGTGCTTGCAAAGTAACCAAACCCAAAGAACTTGCATAAGCATTTTTTTGTGCTCCTGTATATTCCATTCTATTGTCTGGACTTCTTCTTAACAATCTATCTCTAGGTACTTGTTTATCTACACCAGAAATAATATCTTCTACACTTAATTCTGGAGTTTTGCCTTCTCCAAGTATAGCATCCATTGCTGTCATTTTTTGATTCTGAACAAGCATTTCAGCATACATACCTTCGTTTTGCATACGAAAAAATGTATGCGCTGCATTCATTTGATTAGGATCGTTTAAGTCAAACATTCCATAATAAGAATTTAAACCGCCCTGCATATCTTGATTTTCTTGACTAAACTCAGGACTTACACCAGCTGCTTGTTCTATTGCTTTGTTTACTTCTCTAAAGTCTTTTTCTTGTTTGTAAAACTCATCGTTTCTTCTTAGTATTCTTCTTGTATCTGCATCGTAAAAAAAATCATCTTTTTTAGCTTGCATTTTATTAGTACCTCTATAACCAAATCCACCACCTGGTAATTTTTGAGTAAAGTAATTTAACCAGCTTTGCTCTTCAACTTCGCTATTTGCATCAGCACTATATTTTCTAATATCTGTATTAATGTCTATAATTTTTTGATAATTTTTTTCTATATGTTCGTGATCTCCTATTTCCAAAGCATGTCTTATACCTTGAATAGTTTTAGCTCTTTCAGGATTTAAATTAAAATATTCATCCCTATCTTTAGTGTCTTTAAAATCTATTATTTTTTCTCCACCATATCGCTCTAAACTTTCTTCAGTTTGTTTGTCCATTCTTTCTAAAGAATAATCTTGATCTACGCCCATTCTTTCTAAAGCAAAGTTTTGTCCTTGTTGATTTAATCTCATTTGAGATTCTTCACGCAACTTTAACTGTTCTTGAAAGGTTGGTTCACGTATATCTTTCATTAATCCTGACAAAGAATTACCAGCCATAGATAATGCCTGTAAAAAATCTGTTTGATAATTTGCCATTATTTTTCCCCCTGTGCTAAAATTGTATCTGTACTAGGTAATACTACTCCACTCTGCAACGCTTGTCCTCTTAGCTGTCTTTCTGCTGCATCTAAAGTTTCTAGTCTATTTTCTAATGCTTGCGAGTTTGCTAGTAAACTAGATTGATTTTGTATACCTATAGCTTGTAATCTGCTAGTAGGATCTCCTATTGCTGGATTTTCAAAACCTGCTAAGTTAGTTCTACCATACCCACTCATTTCCATATCATAACCGCTTTGTGCATTAGCTACGGCTAAATTTTGTTGATTAAATTGCAATCCTGCTGCAACAGCAGCATCAGCTCTGTAATCAGCATATAATGGTTGTAAATCTCTTATACCTTGAGATGTTACATTTCTTACTTGATTTTTACGTTCTTGTTCTGCTTTCTTTTGAGCGTTTGCCATTACGCCACCAACGACAGCACCTACTACATATCCCCACGCCATTACGATACCTCCTTTTGACTACCAAATGGTTTAAACTCTAAATTAGGAGAAATAGCTTTTAACCAATTCATTTCATTGAAATATTGCGCATATTCTTGAGATGCTTGTTTTTTAACTGCATCTACACGTGCTTCCATTTCATCATAATTTTGTTGCTCTCTATCTACATACGGTTGTACAACTTTGCTACGCACTGGTTCTTCAGGCATAACAGCCATATGTTTTTTAAAATATCTATCATAGTCTTCAAAACTATATTCATCAAAAGGTGCCATTGTTTTCTTACCTAAAACATCTTTAATAACTTTTATTTTTTTATCAGTTGTTTCAGCTTTATAAAATTTTTGAAAACTTTCATCATTTTCAAATTTTTTATATAAACTTCCATGTTTTACTGTAGATTTTAAACCACTTCTTAATGTTTGAGACTCTCCACTTATTCTTCCCCAGGCGTGAGCATTTCCACGTTGATAGTCTGTCATAAAATCACGATTAGCCATTATGTATCTCCTTTAATCTTTTTATTGCTGTTACAAAATCTTCTACACGTACTGGTGTTTGTTTATACCAACGTGAATGTCTACCTGAATCCTTGTCTGCGTACATTATTTCATCAATAGCACGATCATACTCTTTGTGACATAAACACCTCCAAGCAGTAGGAAACTTCTTTGTCCAACTTCTACCTAGTTGATAATTAACAGATGTTAATGCTATAACAATATGTTCATCATCTGTAGATAATATACTTGCTTGTTTCTTAGCTGCTTCTAGTGCAGTAGTAATATCTTCCATATACCACTCTTTAATTTTGTAATCATCTACTTCAGTTCCAACAGGGAAATCTTCTTGTTCTTGTTTAGTAAGTAAATGCCCAACTCCACAAGTAGGTTTTCCTAAAGTATCTAAATATACTTCATTCTTATATCCTTCACGCAACTTCATGTGTGCATAAAGCTTTTCATCAAATTTAGGTTTTTTATTAATCATCATGGTTTATACCCAAACCTTGAACCAAGCAAATTCATTGAAGTGTCAAATGCTGTTCTAGCTATTGTTCTTTCATTACCAGCTATGTTTTGATTGTAAAAATCTAAAACACTACTAACTCCTTGTTGTCCATAATTATAAATACCTTTTCCAATATTATAATTCATATTTAAATAATCTTGAGCTATACCAGGACTTCCAGTTAAAGGCCCTTGGAATATAGCAGGACCAGCAGGTGGATCTTGCGGAGTACCTGTATTTGGACCACCAGCGTTTACAACTCCTGGTGTTGTTATGTTTTGAGGTACTGTGCCAATAGTATTTACTTGAGGATTAGGTCCGCTATACAACTGTAAGTTTGATTTCAAAGTAGGACTATATCTAAACGATCCAGCAGGAGGAGCAGATTCTTCAACAATATTTAATACATTTGAACCAGTATTTACTTGCATTGTCTGTCCAGTTTCAGGATTAAATTGATAATCTTCTACACTGTTTAAGAAGAATGCTCTTAATTTGTTTCTATCTTCTAAAGGTTTCAAAGATCTAGTACCAGCAGATACTGGACCATCTGTTCCATAAAATGTCATTTCATCTCCAACCTCAAAATTTTGCATACCTAAATCAACTTTTCTTCTTTGTTGACGCATATAATCTCTAAACCCTGTAAAACCTTTTTTTTCAGTATCAGGTAAAGCATTAAATTTTTCCCTAAAACCTTTTCTGTCTTTAAAAAATTGTGTCATTTCTCCTATACCTTCTTTTATAGCTGGTATAGTTTTTTCTACCTGACCGCCTAATCTAGAAAATTGTGTCATTGCTGTACCATAAAACAATGCTTGTCCAATAGCGGAATTAGCAAATTTATTCTGTCTCTCTACAGTATCTTCTGCTATAGCTAAAGACGATTCACCAACTATATCAGCAGCAGTTCTCGTTCTGTTGTCTTTATCCGACATTATACTTCCTCCAAATCTGTTTTCATCCATCTTTCAGCAACTTTAATATATAAAAAACTACCAGCGTCGTTTTCTACTACTACACGATCGCCACTAAAACCATCACTATTATCTGGTACTTCTGATTGTACCTGAATAGGTGTTTCCATAGAGCTTTCCACTTCAGTTACTTTAGAGGATTGTTCTCTTAAAATACTTAATATACTTTCTCTCACAATTTATTTCTTTTTTATTTTTTTAATTTTTCCATTATGTGTTCTAGCAAATTTATGTGTTTTAGTTTCTCTTATTAGAGTACCTTTATAACGTTTGCCACCCCACATCCAACTAACTGTTTTAGCCATTATTTACCTACCTTCTTCATTGCTATTTTATGAGACTCTCCAAAAGTTTTACCTTTAGCCATAGCTTTTACCATTGCGTCTATATGACTTTTTGTATGATGTTTAGAATGTCTTTTCATAGCTTGTGCTTGTCTTTTATTTAAGCCTTTTACGCTTACACCTTTAATTTTAGTAACCATAACTCATTTTCTTTTTTTTCTTTTTAGTTGTAGACTTTTTCTTACTTTTTTTAGGTGGTCTACCTTTTTTACTTCCGTATGTTCCTTTACCTTTTGGCATAGTGTCCTCCTACCATTTTACTTTGTTAGCCCAATATGCTGCAGACATTTTGCCTTTAGCAATATTTTTAGCATGTCTTGCTTTAAAACTTTTTCTTCTTGCTTTCGATCTAGCATCTTTCTTTTTACCAGCTGTTGTAACACCCTGTTGTCCAAAACGTATAGTTTTTACTTTATCTCCAACTTTAGCTACAACAATATGTGATTTTGTTTTATGACCAGGTGTTCTTTTAGGTTTATTATAACCCGATACACCAGCTCTTGTTAACCTAGAATCTTTCTTTTTAGCCATTACCCTTGTCCTCTTTTACGTTTCTTATAATACTTTTTACTTAACTTGTTACCGTATTTAGTACGTTTGCCATGACCTTGTCTAGTTTTTTTCTTTGTAGGTTTTCTAACTTCTACAGATCCAAAACTTTTTCTCATCTAGCAACCTTATCTCTAAAAACAATTTGTATATCGTTTATAGTAAAATCTTTATGTACAGTACCAGAAGTATCAGCATAAAGTTGTACGCCAAATGCTGTTATATTTTTAAATACACTATTACTTACTTTAATTTTTTGTGTTTTAAAATCACCACTAGTATTTGTTAATTCTTGCGTTTGTCCTGCTACCAAAGTATCATCAACTTCAGTGCCGTCTATTCTAACTCCAAATCCTTTTATCAATATATTTTCTCCATGTTTGTAAGTAATATATATATTTACAATACTTTTATTAACACTAGGAGTATCCATATCAAATTCTTTTGACTTAAATACAACTTGTTGATCAGCAGTAAATGCAGCAGGCTCATTATTCCATTTACGCAATCTAGATCCATTATTAGGATTATTAGAATTGCGTTCTATTCCATATATTAAATCTCCGTTGTTGATATTTACAAAATTAGTTATATCAGCATCTGATGCTCTTGTTACAATATTAGAAGAATTAGTATTGCTATCAAAATTTTTACCTTCACTCCAACTTTCTGATTTAATATCATATTTCAATACTTGACCTGAAGGATTAGCAATAATTAATTCTTTAGATTCAGGTAAATACCCTATGCTGCTTTCTAAAAATCCAGCACCTACTGTATTTTTTCCTAATTTGTCGTATATGCTCGTAAAACGACTTTGCCCTACTCTAGATATGTCTAAGTCTATTAAACGTTGACCATCATACAAATATACGCCTTGTCGATTAAACCAAGCAACAAAACCAGCACCTGTTGTAACGTGATATGAACGTTCGCAACCTTTGTACTTTAATTCTACTTCTAAAAACTCAAGATCTCTTTGACAATTTACAATAAACAATTTATTCTTTTTAAATTGTAACAACTTGCTGTTAATAGCAGCTAGGTGTATAATTTCATCTCCGTCTTCTACTGCTACATCTAAAAAACTATTAGTAGGAAAATAATCAAATTTATTTGGTATTGACTTAAAAACTCTATCATTTTTTACAATTAACTTGTTATCTTCATCATAATATCTAACATTACCAGCATAAACTCTTCTATTTATCATTACATTACTTTTAAAAGTAGTTCCTTGTCTTCCTAAAGCAGTAGGTTTTTTTGAACCTGTATATGGTTCTGAAACTGATAAAGAAGATATAGACAAAGGTTTTAAGATAGTGTAAGAAGAAGTGTTTAATGCAGTTCCATTCCAACCGTCTTCTGGAAAAATAAAATGATTATTACTTGTTGTAATATCTTTTACTCTAAATGGAAAATAAGCGTCCTCTCCTCCAATTCTTAATCCTTGCTCGTAATCTACTTCACATAATAAATATTTTGGTCCAACATCACCAGTACGGTTTGAAGTACCTCCTATATCTACGTAATTACGAATCCTTGCCCAATAAACTTTAAAACCAGCAACTCTATTTAAACGCTCTCCCATTCTACCAACAACATGAATATATAATTTTTGATTTTTATCTTCAGCAGTAGATGCAGTAATAGACTGTTTAGCTGTTCCAATAAATACAGGAGAAGATTCTTGAGGAGTTAATCCATCTTGCGACTTATAAACTAAAGAACAAAATAAACCATATCTATAACCTTGACTAACTAAAATGCTACCACCAGGATCATCGGCAGTTGTATCAGTTAAATGCGCCATAAAAGCCCAAGAACCTTTATCTGTTCCATGGTTAGGATAACTATCAAGTTCTCCATATAAACTACTTGACGATGAAGTATCAAATAAACCAGCATTATTTATTTGCTGTACATTGTTTACACTGTAATTATCAAATAAAAATACTTCGCTTTTTCTTGTTGGATCAAAAAAGTTAGCATAATGTAAATCGTCTACATCATAACCTGCTACACTAGTACGCAAAGGTGCTAAATACATATCAGAAGTATCATATAATTCCTGAGTGTTAGTAATTGCATCAGT
>Ga0208666_1000907_pt1 | contig 13488 bp, 12 predicted proteins | sample 5B_taG_FD_184078 | JGI IMG/M metagenome (GOLD analysis project Ga0208666, IMG submission 184078) | Marine viral communities from the Subarctic Pacific Ocean - 5B_ETSP_OMZ_AT15132_CsCl metaG (SPAdes) (version 2) | ecosystem: Environmental > Aquatic > Marine > Oceanic | place: Pacific Ocean...
TGCCTAGAATAGAACCAGAAGTTTTAACGTCCCAACCTCTGATATTCTCAGGTCTCTTGTCCCTGAACCTAACTCTATTACCGTCATACCAAGAACCTTGCTCCGCATACTGCGTAGATTCTCTGTGTATTCCCGGCCTAAAGTTAAGCTTTTTTGTTTGTGATAGTGTAGACACTTATAACTCCTAGGGTGCAGTAGCCAGAGCTTTAATAACTAGGGTTGATATAGCAGTGGTAGTCCTTGCATTATAAACAAGAAGGTCAACAGAATTAGCAGCTGTGCTCATAGTTGGAGCAGTACCGCTTACAAAAACATAGGCACTAGCAAAGGAAAGAGTTCTGCTACCTGTGCTGTCTTGTACCACGTAGATATACCCTGTCTGTCCCGGTGTTACACCAGCAGGTGCGCCCAGTGTTCTGTTACCTGCCAGTGTTATGGCAAAGTTATTTCCCAGAGCCATATTAACAGCTATAGAAGCAGCATCTGTAAGAGAGACAACTGGACCAACCACAGGGGCTGTAAAGGTAGTGGCACTAGTAAATGTTTTTGCTGATGGGATTGTAGAGGAGACAGAGGTTCTAACATACCTAACATCTGCAGTGGATACTGGAATAAGGTTTGCATCTGCAGTACCAATGTTAAGATCTGCAGCTGTTCCTAGTCCTAAACCAGTGGCATTGGGCTGATGAACAGACACCCCGTCACAAACAAACCATCCATCTGCACTGACCCCCACAGTTGCACCTTGACCCGACAGTGTTTTAATCTTTGTAGTTTCAGTAGACGATAGAACAGTTTGGTTTCTGATAAAGTAGCCTTTAGATTGTTGAGGGATGACGAGGTTAACATCACTGGTCAAGGTTCCTTGTAGTTCAAGAAAAGCACTTCTGGCTTGGTCAGTGGTGCCATCAAGATTGGTTAAGGTTACATCTACAGAAGACAGGGACACTGTGACATAGGCAGCTATGGCATCATCAACAAGATCAATGACGTTGTTGTTGAGCACAGTTCCCCAAGAGTTAGGGTTAGCCCCGTCTGCTTGCTTTTCTAATCGTATTCTACTGGTAAATGCCATGGTATTATCTTCCTTACTTTAATACGTGAATACCTTCTGTATAATAGCAGACATAGCTGCTCCTAAACCAGAGGCTACTATGAACACTCCTAGGAGAACTCCTTTGCCTTTGTCGAGTTGACTTTCAAGTTGGTCAAGCCTGATGGTTAATCTGTCAACTTCTTTACTCAACTGATCTACAGCCTGTAACATCTTACCTATCTCTACATCAGTTAAGTCTGGCATCTTTAGATTCCTTTACTGGGAATACCTGCAGCTACAACGTAACCTGCAAAATCATCACTTCTTTTTCTTATTCTTAGTATACAAGTAGGTATATCTTTATAGTCGTTATAAGTTGAGATAACCTCCTCAACTATAAACATCTGTGGAGGAGAAAGCCTAAAGCAGCGTTGAGCAATACTTTTACCTAACAACTGTTCAGCGTATGAATCCATATCTTTACTGTCTGCCAGAGCTACGTCCATTATATCTTTCTCTGATAAGCACATAAAGAAGGTAGCTATTGAATCTCCTTTAGCCCATGTCTCTTGAGCCAATGCAGAGACAGGAGCCAGTAGAAGACAAACAACAAGTAGTAATTTAGCTAGTACTTTCATGTATTATACACTACCTTATCTTGGTTTAACAGGCCAGTCATTAATTTGTGCTACAGCCTCTGAGTCATCCTCTAACATCTCAGGCGTTACAACGGTCATAGCTTCTAACCCTTCTATGTTACCTTTACTATCTATGGCAGTTTCTAGTTCTATTGCTCTGGCTCTGAGATCGTTCCTCCATTTAACAATATCAGCAGGAACTTCTTTACCTGTGTCTAACTTTCTGATAAAGTACCAGTCGGTTTCTCCAAACCAAGCAGCAAGAACAGCATTAATCTGGCTCTTCATTGTAGCTTTAATATCAGCTAGTTCTATAGGCGTTGTAGTTCTGATCACAGTTACTTTATCTTCCAGTACAACAGGAGGACCTTCAGATGTTGTGTAGAACATAGTATTTACCATGTTACCTATATACTTATAAGGTACAATCCCTATAGCTTTTCTTTCTTCGTCTGTCCAAGCGTCAGTAAAGATAGTCTTAGGGTATTGAACCCCATTAATCTTCATACCTTTAGGCACTCGGATAATCTCTAACACTTGATTACCTGATATTCTTGCCCACATTGTTTAGTTTCCTTTCCTCATAAGACCTACTAGACCACCTGCAGCCCCACCAATTCCCAGTTGTTTTAAAAATTCAAGAAAAACGCCTCTACCTGTTCCTTGATTGCCTTCTTCCAGCTGACCTGTATTAGAGGCTCCTCCTCCTTGACCAGCTGCATTTAACCTCGCTCTCTCCGCATCTCGTCGATCTTCCTCTGCTTGCTGTGCTATAAACCGTGCATTTGCTGCCTCTTGGTCAAATTGAGGAGGAAGCTGTGTTGTAGCAGAAGGTGTTCCTCGCGTAGGGCTAAAGTTACTTAGTAGTCTGTCAAGAATGCCACGATCTGCTTCTGGTTTTAGTCCACCTTTTCCATCTGGTGCTGCTAACGCCCTTATTACTTGTTCAGGAGAAGGGAGAAGTTTACCCTGTCTACCTTCGCCTCCTACCTGAACACCGGGAACTGCCCCTTGTGCCGGAACTCCCCCGGATACTGGGTTAGTTAGTGCAGCTGCTTCCTCTGCGCGTTGCAGTCCTGCAGGAGGTATACCTCGTCGCCGCCTAGCCGCTGATTCCTCTGCGCGTCTGCGTGCCTGATCTATTCTACTCTCTGGTGTAAAAAAATCTATAATATCACCAAGACCTGCGACTCGAACACCTGACCCAAGACGAGGAGGATTAAAAGCATCGAAGGTTGTATCTCCTCGATTACGATCAAAGTTCTCTCTTAAAACTTGTGAAGCACTTCTTACCCTTTCTCTTCCTAAACTACCGGGGTTCTGTGCTTCCACCGCTTGAGTAATATTAGCTGCTCTTACTTGCCGTTCCGCTTCTTCTGGATTGCGTGACAAGGCAGGAGGGGGAGGAGTGAAAGCATCAAAGGTAGTATCTGGTGCAGGTGGATCAAAAGCATCGAAGACAGGATTCTGAAGTTGTGGACCAATTGGCCTAAATTCACCAACATTACTAGGAGGATTAAAAGCATCGAAGACAGGATCATCAGGTACGATCTGTCTGGCACCTCCTAGATCAGGATTGAAAGCATCGAAGGTTGTGTCTGGTGCAGGTGGATTAAAAGCATCGAAGAAAGGTATTTGTGATTCGGGTAGTACAGCAGCTTCATTAATCCGCTGAAGTGGTTGAGCACCAGAACCAGTTGCTTTAAAGTCTGGGTTTATAGTTTGTAGAAAAGCTTCTTCACGCGAACCGGGTGCTGCTGTATCTGGATCAAAAGGAAGACCGCCTTCAAAATCTTCAAACCCAAACCCAGTCAGACCATCTGACCTACCTTCAAAACCTTGGAAATTTTGAAAATCAGAAAAATCGTCAACAATACCAGCGTCTAACTCACCTTGTCCTCTGGGTATCTGACCTTCTAACTCATTATCTTCAAACTCGTCAAGGGTTCCTTCATCTATACTTGAAAGGGTTCTCTGTAGCTCGTTAGATCCTTGAATAGATTCACCAGCGTTTAACTCATCTTGACTTGTTAAGTTGGCAAACTGCGTTTCAATATTGTCTCCTCCTAACCCAAAAGGAAGTAGACTACTAACTGCTTCTCCTGCGTCTAGAGATCCTCTCTGTCTTTCTGGTATACGACCAGCTTGTAGAGCTTGAGTTATTAGGTTTGCACCTATTCCTGCAGCTGGTCCTATACCTAAACCCAAAGCTGTGTCAGCAATATTCGCTATTCCACCTACTGTTTCAGCAGTGCCGCCAAATGGAGAAGGAAGAGAAAAACCCTCACCAGAGGGATCAAGCCTACGAGGAGCAGGACTAATAATAGGCTGCTGGTTACCGGCTGGTCTTGCGTCTAACTCATCTTGTCCTGTTGGAGAAGGAGGTGGGGGAGTGAAAGCATCAAAGACTGGCTCTGGAGGAGGAGTGAAAGCATCAAAGGTTGCATCTGATTCAGAAGAAGAAGAACTAGAACCAGAACTAGAACCAGTGGGAATCGTTATTCTTGAACTTGACCCTGACCCTGAACTTGAACCAGAGCTTGACCCTGATCCAGAACGTCCTAATTTTCTTGCTATTGCGCCTTCACTAAAACCTTGCTCTCTGAGAAAATCTTCATGTTCTCCCGGTCCAAAGGGTACAAATCTAACCCGGATAAAGAGAGGACCAGTTCCTGCCCTAGACCTTGCAAGACGTTCTTGAAAAGTAGCATCTTCACTTACAAATCTACCGGGAGGACGATCAAGAGGATCAGGGATAGGTTGATCAAAAGGATCATCAGAACCCGGAACGCCGTCTAGAAGAAAGGCAAGGGGGCTAGGATTTCTTGGATTAGAAGTTGAATTAAAACTTTGTTGGGGTGAAGAAGAAGGAGGATTGAAAGCATCAAAGACTGGAGCTGCAGGAGCAGGAGCGGGGGCAGGGGGATTGAAGGCGTCGAAAGTTGTGTCTGGTGTAGGCGCAGACTGTGCAGGAGCAGATTGAGGCACAGGTGCTCCTTGTGATACTGGTGAACCGCTACCCATTTTGATTCTCCCTCATAAGCTATACCCCGTATATTGGTGGGAGTGTACCATGGCCACCTATGTCCGCCATGGCAATATAAATAAAGTTACCCAGTGATCCATTCCCTGCACTGGTTATACTATTAAATTTAATAGCATTGGCAAGAAAGTCAACAGATCCTAGTGTTCCTGATGTATCTATATCTGTTGTATTAGGACGTAAAACTAACGGATCAGTAGTAGTATTAAAGGGATTCCGCGCCATATCTATGATACACCAAGGATCTCCCCCGCTGTCAGAACGCCTTATTAAAACCCAACGTGGTTTAAACTCAAAGTTTACAAAAGGACCATCAGTTGCTCCATTACCTGTGTACGAACCTACTTTACAAACACCGGGAATAGATCTAAAAGCCATAAAAGACATAGTATTAGTAGATCCGTTGACATTAGAATCTGTACCCACAGTAAATATTGTAGAGGTGGGTTCGGTGTTGCTCCAAATTGCACTATTTACAGTTCGTGCTGTAGTGGAATTTAATTCTAAAAGCGCAGTTGCGGGACTTCCAGTTATACCATCATGGTAGACGCACCAGTTACCAGAAATACTTGCATTTTTTACAAAGATAGCTTCGGGTGCACCGTTTAGTGAGTGACCCACTGTTGTAGCAGTGCCTGTTCCAGTAAACGTACCCACTGAAAAGTTTTGAGCCGCTGATGTAATAAGTGTACTTGTGGTAACACCTGTTCCATTAGTTACACCACTGGTTGCGGAGCTACCTGCTAACCACTGCCAGAGAACAAAGGTACCAGTGTTAAGGTTTACCTGTGAATCTGCACCTAACGCCCCACCCCTCTGTAAAAAGCTTGTCAGAGTATCTGCGTCAAATACTTGTGCATCTGGAGCGTTAGAGTGTAAGTCAGTTGCTGCTCCTCTTACCCTGTCATAGAGCATGTTACTAGTGGTGGCGCTTCTACTTTTTATCCAAGCAGAGGCTGTAAACTTAGAATCACTCCCACCTCCTACAGTTTGAGTAGCACTGTTACCAGTGTAAAGCGTAGCGTCAAAGAAGTCCTTACCTTGAAAACTTGGAGTGGCTAGGTCTGCTGTGTTAATTGTTTTGTTACCTACTCCTATGGTGTGAGGAAACTCTGCCTCATCAAAGTGCAGTGTACAGTCATAGTTACCAAAGCGGGAAACTGCAGCATAATAAGTAAGACCCGCAACTGTTGATACAGTTGTTCCTTGCGCTACATTGTTCTTTAAAAAGTTTAACTCATTAGCATCAGCATTATATCTAACAGTTATAACATCATTGGTAGTCCAAGCACCTCCAAAAGCAGCAGCTGTTTGACCACTTGCTACTACTGTCGTTAAACTACCGTTTTGTGCATAAGTATAAGAAGCATCATAAGCTATAGCACTTCCAAAACGTACATTATTAGCTGGTCCTGCAACTGCAAGAGCATTGTCATAACAAGCAATACCTACACCTCCATCACCATTATTAGTTGTCATTTGAAACTCTGTGGTACCTGTGGTAGGTAACGGAAGAGTGGAGAATGTTCCACCGTCTGATCCTGCTGTGCCGGTAACTCTTCTGTTACCTTCAGCAAAGGTTAGTGTAGAGTTACTAGGTATTAGGGGATTCATTGTAGCGTACATCTTAGAAGGAGTGTTATTACTTGCATTTGCACTGGTCATGCTAGACGGTGTAAAGTCATTATTATTAGAACTTGCATCATTACCCAGAGACCCAGAGTTAGAAAAGTCTAGAGAGAATGAATTACCCCCTGCGTTACTGGCCAGAAGAGCTACAGCAGAATCATCTTTAGGAATGACTTGTGATCCATTTGTTCCAAACGTGTGAGTGCCTAGGAAATCTGAGACAGCTACATCACCACTCTGAATAGACTGACCTGTTAAAAAAGTACACTGAGCCATATACCCATTATAGAAAAAACTGTCAGCTGCTCCAGACCCCGTATTTTGATAGCCTATTTTGTGAGGCATGGCATTACCCCAAGCAAACATTGTACCTGTAAAGTTAACCCCAAGAGTACGGGTTAAAGATACTGCGTCACCGTTTACAAACAGTTGAATCCCTTCTGTGGCAGATCCATCTATTGATAGAAGTATATGATACCACGCTGTATCTTGAAAGGTTCTAGTGCTAGTTTCAATAGTGGAGGCAAATGAAGTGTTCTGAACTGAAACTGTTATTTTATTGTCAGTGGTAAAAAATATCCTGTCTATGGCATTTCCTACTGGTGCGTTTATGGCAAAGAAAATAACTTGGTCAGGTGTAATTGCACACCTCTGTACCCAAGAAGACCACACAATTTTACTTTGTGCTGAACCAGAACTAAATGTTTTATCTAATTTATCTGCTGTTCCGTCAAACATCACAGAAGCTGGTACCAGAGAAGGAGTGAACGGGTCACCACCTCCACCGCCGCCTCCACCAGATTCAGCGGTAGCTTCTGCACCCATTAAAAGAAGGTTATTAAAAGTGCTCATGTTTACTTAGCCATTGCGAGTCTAATATCTGTGGCTGAAATACTTTCTATCTCTTCACCCAGATGCTCCTGTTCAATTTTGTATCCAACATCTCTCCCATATGTAATGTTTACAATGTTAGGAACGTGCATAATCTCATAGTCTACACCGTAGGTAAAGTTGTGCTCTGTCAAATCCTTTACAAGGTAACTCCAATCAAAGTACTCTTCACCTGTGTCTCTTACCATAATTATAACTTGCCCAGTCTTAGCGTGAGCTTTCTTAAAAAGTTCTCTGTGTCCAGCGTGCCAAGGTTGATAACGTCCTAACATCTGAACAGTTGGTTTTTGTCGGTCCATTCTTTTTCCGTTGTTAATTGTTGTTAGTAAATCATTAATATCTGTAAGCCACTTTGTTATATGATAGTCACATTTACTCGGTTCTTCAAACATTAAATTAGTATCTTCAAAACGTCCCTCTTTAATTGTATCCATCCAGATAGTAAAGTCTGCACCAAACTCTTCTCTGGCTTTTTCAGTAGGACAAATAAAATCAGCAACAGCAACTTGTCCTGCCATGTTAGCACCGTCAGATAAAAACTTCATACGCATTGCTTGACGCATTCTCCCTTCAGGGGTGAAGTCCCAATCATCATACTGCTCTCTTACTTTATCTGCATTAATCCAGACACCGTTGAGTCCTTTGGCCAAAGCTTCTGCAAGGTGGCTTTTGCCTGACCCCGGTAGTCCCATCACAAGAATTTTCTTTTTAAATATCATTCTACAACTTTGCTCTTTCAACTGCTATTAAGTCTCTGTTAGCCTGTAGCCAAGCTTTTCCTTCTTCTGAGAGGACAGCTTCTGCTATTCTTGTAGGAGTTTCTAGTGCTTCAAGCCTATTAATTTCTATTTTAGCATTGTCTCTACTTCTAGCTTCTCTCTCTTCTTTAGTCATGTCACGTTTTCTTTCAGTGGTGGTGACAGACTCTTTAGTAATAGTTTGAACCCACCCATCAGAGACTTCATTTTCTCCTAGAGTAGCTGACTTCTCTATCAAAGGTACCCAACCTAGGCTCTTTAAAAAAACACTATCACTTACTTTGTCTAGATTAGAAGTATTACGCCAATTCTTTGGGAGCGTTCCCATGTAAGTTACGCTGCCGTCTTCAACGTGTGCATATAACATTGTAGTTTCTCCTTAATGTGTTCAAACGGTGCAGACCAGTCACCGTATTTTTCCTGTCTGTAGAGGGTAATGCTATTATAATATGGTGAGGTAGGTGTAGGCAACGCCCATAAGTAATAAGCTAAGAGAGGAGTGACGATCCACGTTTCAACTCCCATGGCACCTGCTAGGTGTGCCGTTGATGTACAACTGGTCACCACCAGTTCACACTCACTAATAGAACGCCTAGTTGCATTCCAGTCTTCTACATTTGCTTGAGACATCCAACTAGGTTTTAGTTCAGCACCTTCATCTCTTTGAAGAGAAATACAGTCAGCACCTTTCACGGCATCAAACATTAGATTAGCAGGGAACAATCTATGTTGTTCGTGCTCAAATCTAGGATTGCCCTGCCAACGAACTCCTACTCTACCTTTGATAGGTGCAGCTGTTCTCGGTATATAAGCATTTCCTTTTAGATCACTGTACTCATACCCCAAGGGAAGGACAGCTGACATAGAAGGACAGTAATAATCGTGGTATACTCCGGGTGCTGCTTCGTGCTGCACCGTGATAAACTGCTCTGCAAAGATAGGAGCAAGTTCAGCTGAACAAGAAATAACAACTTTGCACCCCCTCTGTTCTATATCTTTGGCAAATCTAAAGCCATGCACCTGATCACCTAGACCTCCTTCTAAGTTTAACAGAACAGTTCCTTTTTCTCCCTTCCACGTAGGCATACCTGATGTTTTTCTATTTCCAAAAACATCCTCTAACCGCCCTTGGTCTAAAAGCTTATGCCCTTTCTGAAGATTGCCTCTGCGTAGTTCGTACCATCCGCGATTAAAAGAGGCACGGTTATCATCAGGGTCTGCTTGCTGTGCAAGCTCCCAACCTTTTTCAAAGTCACCTCGGAGACCTGCTTCAACTTGCAGATCTAGTAAGTCAGGTTCTCGTACTGGTTCAGGTTTATCATTCCAGAACTCACCACCTTCAAAACGCTTGGCTAGAGTTTCTCCTAGAATAGAAACTACGTCTAGGTTGCGGTTTGAAACCACTGGACGTACAGCGTGTAGATCTTCTATGCCCCATGCTTCATCCTGTTCTTTACTAGCTGGTACATTGTTTAAGTCATGGGTAAACTTCGTAGTCCCTACAAACTCAGATATGCGGTCCATCTGATTCTGTGTATCATTTACCAGTGCATCATATTCAATAAGAAGAAACTTATCTGGGTAAGCTTCGTACCCCGCTTTTAAAGTATAGTAAGAACTAAAGAAATGATTTACCAATGGACCTTTAAAAAATTCATTTATATCTTCTGGCTTTGATATGTTAACAAAAGATGCCAGACATTCAACAGTGGGACGCACCGTGGCTACTATTTTTACCTCTTGAAATTTAGAAATAGTTTCTATAATTTGAGGTTGCGCCCAGCTACGGCTCTTGTCAAATACCATCTTCTCTGTACTGTACCTGCTTTCAGAGATACCTTTAAGAATGCGTATTAAATCTTCTTCTGTACCGTTGGTGGCTTTAGTAGTTGGATTATGCTCCCACTCTCTTACAGCTGCGCCCATTGTATCAGAGAGATTACTAGTGGGCGTAGCATAAGTATCTCCTCTTTGATTTAATAAAGAGGTCAGTAGAGTGGAGCCTGATCTAGGAAGTGATGCTAAATAAATCATTCTATATACATTACCCTTGCCACTGTTCTTCCACCACCAGAACCTTTAAATTTATTAGGTGGACCGTAGTGTGTTTGAGTTCCTACTTGAATAGGTGAGTTAACTGTCTGGTCTCCAGTACCTATTCCAGCATTTTGGAACATACCATACTTTTGCATACCCCATCCCCAAAGAGTTCCATCAGTTTTAACACACCAACCTAGGTACGCATCAGTATTAGAATCAGGAGTTGCCCAATCTGTCAGAGCACCAATCTGTACAGGAGAAGAAACATTGGTTCCTGCATTAGGTCCATAGGTACCCGCTCCCCATGCCCATAGAGTACCATCAGTTTTAACGCAGTGAATAGTGGAGTTTACGGAAGCAAGCTTACCCCAATCTGTCAGAGCACCAATTTGAATTGGAGAACTTTTTTCTATTCCAACGTACCCTGATGTACTGTTACCTAATAGTCCTTTTCTCCCTGCTCCCCAAGTAAAAAGCTCTCCTGAAGTGGTGACAAGTGCACCTCCATATCTTTGAACTGTAAAGTCAGCTACACCTGTTTTTATTTGAACTGGAGAAGAAATATCATATGTTCCACCGGAACCCGGCTGATTAACACCTAGAGCACCAAATCTATTTCTACCCCATGCCCAGAGAGAACCGTCTGCTTTTAAAGCTGTGGTGGCGTCTAGAGAGCCTCTTATTTTGCAAGTTGAACCCCAATCTGTCAGAGCACCAATTTGCACGGGAGATGATTTAGTAACATTGGTACCGTCACCCAGCTGTCCCTTGGTGTTATCACCCCATGCCCAGAGAGTACCATCAGTTTTAGTTGCATGAAACCAGAAACCACCATTACCTTCACTTAGCTTTGCAAAGCCTTGAGTTCCTACAACTGTAGCAAAAGGAGGAGCATATCTTTTACCGGGTGGGGAGACAGTGGCTCCATTATCACCTAGCACTCCAAAAGTATAAGTACCCCAGCTATATAAATTTCCATCTTGAATAGCAAAACCATTGAAACCACTAAAGGCAAAATTTGATGGAGCTAAACCTGCTATTAAAACAGGAGAGGAATAATTATTTAGATTTCCACTGCCTTGCGCTAGGTTGCCCTGATTTCCTTTTCCCCAAGCATAGACTTCATTGCCACCACCAGCACCAGCGGCTCCCATAAGTCCTTTTTTTAAATTAGGCATTTATTATTTCCTTATTCTTCAAAAGCCCAACCACTTACAAAACCACCATAACCAGCTACCCAAGATGTTGAGGAACCTAGTTGAACAGGAGAACTAAGAGCGGTGGTATTACCTAGTCCTAGTTGTCCGTAACCGTTTACTCCCCATACCCATAAGGTTCCATCAGTTTTTGTTTTAACGGTACTCATGGTTTCAAAACCATTAGATGAGGAGTTGGTATTACCCACTGTTTCAACGAAGTTACCCGCATCATCTTTTGCATTCCATGATGCCCAAGTTGTTAAAGAACCAATCTGTACAGGACTACTTACAGATAGGGTAGATGTTCCTTGACCTAGCACCCCACCAATATTTCTACCCCACGAAAACATAGTATTGGTATCGGTCACACAAACCCATCCTTGATATGAAGCTGCTATGCTTGTAAAATTATGACCTCCTACAACTAGGACAGGACTAGAACGGTTAGGCGCACCTCCCGCCCCACCTCGTTCATTATTTCCTAAGTTACCGTAGTAATTATTACCCCAGCAATACATCTTACTATCAGATCTAGCTGCTCCAACATTACCGTTTCCAGCAGCGCCAACGTCAATCCAAGTTGTAAGTGATCCAATTTGAACAGGGGAGGAAACATTTGAACCAACGGAAGTATTTTGACCCAGCTGTCCACTTAGATTACTACCCCATGACCATATGGTTCCATCAGTTTTAAGAGCTAGACTAAAATCTCTTCCCATTACTAATTTTTTCCAAGTAGTCAACGCACCTACCTGAGTAGGAGAAGACCTATCAGTTGTGTCTCCTAGTCCTAAACTACCATCAGTGTTATCTCCCCACATCCACAGGCTTCCATCAGTTTTTATAGCTGCTGATCTGCCTCTATGCTGGTTAGATAAACCGCAATCAATAGTATTTATAAAACTCCAAGTAGTTAAAGCACCTATCTGAACAGGAGAAGACCTATCAGTTGTATCTCCTAAACCTAATTGTCCATCATCATTTCTGCCACAAGACCACATAGTTCCGTCAGGTTTTATAAAGAGCGAATGACCGTCACCAGCTACAGAAGCTCGTTGCCAATCTCCCTTGGCTCCTATTTGAACAGGAGAAGAATAATCAGTGGTATTATTTAGTCCGAGACCGCCATAACGATTTCTCCCCCACGCCCAAAGTGTTTTACCACCGCCACCAGCACCAGCAGCTGCCATTAAAACTTTTTTTACATTAGGCATCTAGGTTCTCCTACTTACTATCTAAACTAGCTGCCATTCCATGGTAAATGGTTCCACCGTCTGTGGTTACAAAAACTAAAATATCTAACCCAGCGGCTGTAAGAGTAGGAGCAGTACCACCGGGAAAGTCAACAGATGCTGGCCAGTTTACAGTTTGTGAACCTCCGTTGGTGAGGAAGAGTGTAAAGCCACAGAGTTCATCACTGGCAGTGGGGTTACTAAAAGTAAAAGTAGTAGTGCCTGTGTCAACGGTAGCTGTTACATTGTTACCTAGGCTAATGTCAATATCTTGGGTACCACCTCCTATTGATCCAATAGCATTTGTAATTTCACCGTAGTCTTTTAGATTTATTTCGCTCACTGTTCCAGCGGATATTGCTGCTGCAGTGAGAGCAGTAAGATTAGCTCCACTGGCGGCAGGGAGAGTAGCAGGGAACCGGGCATCTGGGACGGTTCCACTGCCTAGATTAGTTGCGTTTAAAGCGGTGAGATTGGCACCGCTGGCAGCTGGGAGAGTGGCGGGAAACCGTGCATCTGGGACGGTGCCGCTGGCGAGGTTAGAGGCGTTAAGATCTGTAAGACCAGACCCAGAACCACTACCACCAGAAGCTATAAATGTAGAAGTGAGAGCGGTACCGTTTAGCTCAGTTCCCGTTGCTAAGTTTACATTACCTGTGCCGTTACCGCTAAGATTAAGATCACCGTTAGATGAGGCGGCTGTGACAGAATCTGCTTTTAATGTACTCATTGTTCAATCCTCTTATATCAGTGTAAGATTACCATTGACAGTTAAAGTAGTTCCAGAAGCTACCGTTATAGGACCTGCTCCTGAAGCATTCTCTATGGTGGTGATAACGGTATCCGTATTTAACTCTTGCTCGTTGATACGGAAGATATCTCCCGGTCCTGTGGTAGGATCACCCGTATCCCCATTGTCACCTTTAAAGAAACCACCTCCTGCTCCTGCATCTACAAAACTTAATGTATCAGTCCCATTGGTCTGTAAGACTTGACCATTGTTACCAGCAGAAGAAGGATAA
>Ga0208666_1000909_pt1 | contig 13481 bp, 23 predicted proteins | sample 5B_taG_FD_184078 | JGI IMG/M metagenome (GOLD analysis project Ga0208666, IMG submission 184078) | Marine viral communities from the Subarctic Pacific Ocean - 5B_ETSP_OMZ_AT15132_CsCl metaG (SPAdes) (version 2) | ecosystem: Environmental > Aquatic > Marine > Oceanic | place: Pacific Ocean...
CCAACGCAGAACGTAGCAAGTGCCCGACGTCCGGCCGCAAAAGGACGCAGAAAAACTGTGAAACTCACACCGTCACAGGTAGCAATTTCTAAAAGATTAGGTGTGCCACTCGAAGAGTATGCGAAACAATTAGCCGCGAAGGAGGTATAAGCATATGGAAAAGAAAACTAAAAAAACTTCCCGCGTGAGTGAAACTAGGGTTAAACAAGAAAGACCTAAAGTTTGGACTCCTCCATCATCACTGGATTCACCGCCTGCGCCAGACGGTTATAGACATAGATGGATACGCGCCGAGAGCATGGGTTTTGATGATACAAAAAACATGTCAGGCAAAATCAGATCTGGATGGGAGCTTGTAAGAGCTGATGAATATCCAGAACATGATTATCCAACAGTCAATGACGGTAAATACGCAGGAGTAATCGGGGTTGGTGGCCTTGTGCTGGCAAGGATACCCGAAGAGCTCGCAAAGTCTCGTGAAGATTACTTTAAACAAGTAACTCAAGATCGAAATGACGCTTTAGATAACGATGTCTTAAAGGAACAGCACCCAAGTATGCCAATCAATCAAGAGAGGCAGACTCGTGTAACTTTTGGTGGTACAAAGAAAAACTAATTATTTAGTAATTCCTATCCACCGCTAACAAACAAACCTTTAAGGAGGAAAACAATATGGCAAATAAAAACGCCGCATTTGGGATGAGACCTATCGGTACGTTGAGCGGACAAAACAACCTGCAAACTAATGAACACTTCATTGCTGACAATGAAGCTTCTTCTATGTTTCAAGGCGACATCGTCATACAACAAGCTAGTAACACTGGCTTTATTGACATTGGAGCAGCTGGAGATGAAGTTGGAATTGGTGTTTTAAATGGTGTTTTGATTGACGATCATCCAACGACTGGTAAGCCTACTTTCCAAAACTTTTATACACAGACTAACGTTACAACTGGTTCTATTAGAGCTTTTGTATTCGATGATCCGTATATGAAGTTTGAAATACAAGGTGATTCAGACACTAACTCTGCTGTAACTGATAGATTTAAAGTAGCTGATGTTGTAAACATTGGCACAGAATCAGCTAACGGAGTATCTGCTATGGAACTCGATATGAGTGATTTAGCGGCTACAGACGGTCAGTTAAAAGTGGTTGGTTTCTCTAATGATCCAGAAAACAATGAAATAGGTGCTGAGCACATGAATTACATCGTAATTTTCAATGAGCACACTTATAAAAAAGAACTATAATAGCAGGAGGATTATATTATGGCTATATCAAGACAACAGCTCGCTAAAGAGCTAGAGCCAGGTCTAAATGCTTTATTTGGACTTGAGTATCAAGGTTATGAAAATCAACATTTGGAGATTTTCGACGTTGAAAACAGTGACAGAGCTTTTGAAGAAGAAGTGATGTTATCAGGCTTCGCAAATGCTTCAGTGAAAGCTGAAGGTTCCGGAGTTGCTTTTGACACTGCAAACGAATCGTTCACATCTCGTTATACACACGAAACAGTTGCTCTTGCTTTCGCAATTACTGAGGAAGCAATTGAAGACAACTTGTATGACACGATCGCGACTCGTTATACAAAGGCATTAGCAAGATCTATGGCGAATACGAAGCAAATTAAAGGAGCAAACGTTCTAAACAACGCGTTCAGTTCTTCTTTCCTTGGTGGAGATGATAAGGAGCTTTGTGCTACTGATCACCCTTCACAATCTGGGAATCAAAGAAACGAGTTGTCTACAGCTTCTGACTTATCAGAAACTTCTATAGAACAAGCTCTAATCGACATTGCTGCTTTCACTGATGAAAGAGGCTTAAAAATTGCTGCAAGAGGAGTGAAAATGATTATTCCTTCTGCTTTACAATTTACAGCTGAAAGAATCATGAAATCACCAGCAAGAGTTGGTACTTCTGACAATGATCTAAACGCAATCGCATCAAAAGGAATGATTCCTCAAGGTTATGTAGTGAACAACTACTTAACTGACGATGACGCATTCTTCATCAAAACTGATGTTCCTAATGGTCTTAAAATGTTCGAAAGAGCAGCTATTAAGACTTCTATGGAAGGCGATTTCGAAACTGGTAATGTAAGATACAAAGCTAGAGAAAGATACAGCTTCGGCTTCTCTGACTGGCGTGGTATTTTTGGTTCACCAGGTGCTTAATAACTAAGCAAAAGAACTAATTTAAAGGGGCCTTCGGGCCCCTTTTTATTTGCAATCACTCTTTTAAAAGCGTATATTTAAAACACTGCATATATAAAACAGTCAGCATAGACTCATGCAGTAGACAATGTCTCAGACTATGTTGGCGGAAAAGGAGACCAATTATGGCAAATTCAACTTTCTCAGGTCCTTTAAGATCTGAAAGCACAGTAAAAACTGTTAGTAAAAATGCAACTACGGGAGCAATTACTGAAATTATAACTATGGGTGATGCACCTGTAGCGTTAGGCGACGAAGATAAAACTCTTGATGCTGCAACGCACAGTGGAAGAACTCTTGCGGTTCCTGCAATCGGAGCCAATAGAACTATCACTCTACCTGCACCAGTTGCTGGACAAACTTACAAGTTTATCTATGCTGGAGCTGCAGAAGAAACAGAGAACCTAATTATTGTAACACCGGGAAATACTAATTTCTTCATTGGTGGTATTGTTCATTTAGATTCTAATGCTGATAACGTATCTGTATATTCAGACGGAAACTCTAACTCAAGCTTAACTCTTACAGACAGTGGTTTGTTTGAGATTAATATTGTTGCTAAAGATAGCACCAATTACTACATTTGGGGTTACGCAGAAGGCGCAGATGTACCTGCATTTGCAGATCAATAATAACTAAAACTCTGAGTAGGGGCGTAATGGCCCCTACTCTTTAGTAGGAGGAAAACAAAATGGCAGACGTAGTATTAAACCAAACACTTTTTGAGGGTGATAAAAAACTTATAACTCATTACAACAATGTATCTGATAGCACAGGTGGAACCACGAAAATTGTTGATGTTTCAGCTTTGACAGCAAGACCAGATGGATCAACACCAGCAACTGTTACTTTAAATAAAGTATGGTACAGCGTTTCTATGACAGCAAAAGTAGATGCTGTTAAATTAATGTGGGACGCAGACACTGATGCAACTTTTTTAACAGTAGAGGGAGATGGGCATTTAGATTATAGCTCTATAGGTGGTATTAAAAATAACCAAGCTACAAACTTTACTGGAGATGTTGTATTTGTAATGCCAGCTTGCACAGCTAATGATAGCGCAACCATTACATGTGAGTGGATTAAAAATTATTAATAGGGAGTAGATATGCCAAACACTACTTCAGGAACAGCAACGTTCGATAAAACTTTTGCTATCGATGAGATAATAGAAGAGGCTTTTAATAGAATAGGTTTTGATAATCTTACAGGTTATCAAATGAAGTCTGCTAGAAGGTCTTTAAATATTATGTTTCAAGAATGGGGCAACAGAGGTTTGCACTATTGGGAAATAGATGAAACTAATATTGATCTTGTTGAAGGACAATCAGAGTATCATTTCTTTAGAAGCTCAGCTGATGACACTTCAGATAGCAACAGAGCTCAAGCTACAACTAATCAAGTTGCATCTTCTATTTTTGGAATGGACGATATACTAGAGGCAACTTATCGAACAAACAGAACACAGACATCTCAACAAGATGTGGCTATGACTAAAATCAATAGATCCACGTATTCTGGTTTATCTAATAAATTGTCTAAAGGGCAACCTACACAATACTATGTACAAAGACTAATAGATCGTGTTACACTTTTTGTTTACCCTACACCAGACAGCACAGCAGCTTCAGCTGACATGCATTTGTATTACGTAAAAAGAATACAAGATGTTGGTGATTTTACAAACGCAACTGACGTGCCTTATCGTTTTGTTCCCTGCATGACATCAGGTTTAAGTTTTTATTTAGCACAAAAATATAGACCAGACTTAACACAACAAATGAAACTGTATTATGAAGACGAATTAAACCGTGCACTAACAGAAGATGGTTCTTCGACTAGCACTTATTTAACACCGAAAGCGTATTATCCAAATGTCTAATTTTGCAACTGGTAGAAAAGCGAAGGCAATATCTGATAGAAGTGGCATGGCTTTTCCATACAACGAAATGGTTAAAGAATGGAATGGTTCTTTAGTTCACATATCTGAGTTTGAGGCAAAGCATCCACAGATTGAATTAAAAACACACCAGGGCGACAGACAAGCTTTACAAAATGCGAGATCAGACAGAGATGAAAGTTCAGTTCCTAATTTATTACCCTTGAATGCGTTTAAAACAGCTAGTGCTAGCACCAGTGTAATTACTGTTACAGAACCTAATCACGGCAGATCTAGTTCTGATACCGTTAGGTTTTATAGTGCATCAACTTTTGATGGCATAACAGCTGCAAATATTACAAGATCTGCTGGGTATACAATTACTAAAGTAGATGATAATACTTATACATTCACTGTAGCTACTGACACTGCCGTGAGTGGTAATTTAAGAGGAGGGGGAGGTCAAGCCTTTGCGGGACCTACAAGCATAACACCATGACAACATATTCTGAATTAGTAACCCAAATTAGAGATTATTGTGAAACAGATAGTAATGTTTTAACAACCACAGTTATAAATGATTTTATAGAACACGCCGAACTTAGAATATTTAGGGACATTGATTTAGACGTATTTAGACAATACAAAACAGCTAATTTAACGGCAAGTGACCCTTTTGTTGCAATGCCCGGTGCCACTCCTACAACGTTCGCTTTTATTAGAACAGTTAGTATTTATAGTGCATCTGGCTCTTTAGGTGGTTTAACAGACAATGAAAGAATATATTTAGAGAAAAAAGACACATCTTTTATCAACGAATATAGCCCTAATAGAACATCAACAGGTATTCCAAAATACTATGCGAACTGGGACAACGACACAATACTTCTTGCTCCAGCACCAAATGCCGCATATACTATCGAGTTAGCGTATAATGCGCTACCAACAGGATTATCGTCAAGCAACACGACGACTTGGGTTAGTACAAACGCACCTCAAATGTTGCTTTACGCCTGCTTAGTCGAAGCTTTTAAATTTTTAAAAGGCCCAGATAACATGCTTCAGATATATGAACAATATTATCAACAGTCTCTACAGCCGTTCGCTGGAGAGCAAATGGGTCGAAGAAGAAGAGATGAATATATGGATGGAGTCCCTAGGATATCTATTCAATCAAAAAACCCATAAGGAGAATATAAATGGCAAACGTAATATCAAATGTTTTTAAAGAGGAGTTGTTGAAAGGTAATCATGACTTTGATGGTGGTGCTACTTATAAGATTGCTCTTTACACATCATCAAAAACTGTTTCTGCGTCAGACCCGACTGCATATAACACTACAAACCAAGTTGCAAATGGCAATGGTTACACCACAACTGGTAACACTTTAACTGGAGCACAAGTTGTTGGTGGTTCAAGTGCATCAACTGCTTATGTTGATTTTGATGACACTTCTTGGACAAGTGCATCATTCACTGCTAGGTATGCTCAAATATACAGATCAGACGGCAGTGCACCAACTAACAATTCAGTTTTAGTTTTAGATTTTGGTGGTGACTTCACAGCAACTAATGGAACATTTACAATTCAGTTTCCAGCAGGCGGAACAAGCACAGCGGTATTAAGATTAGCGTAGGAGGTTAAATGGCGTTTGCAATAAACGATCGAGTTAAAGAAACCTCAACAACAACAGGAACAGGCACGCTTAATTTAGGCGGAGCGGTTTCAGGTTTTCAAACTTTTGTTGCAGGGATAGGTGACGGAAATACAACTTACTATGCGATCGTAAATGAAACAGGCACAGAGTTTGAAGTTGGTATAGGCACAGTTACTGACTCGGGCACAGACACCTTATCTAGAGACACAATACTTGAAAGTTCTAACAGTGATAGTGCTGTAAGTTTTTCATCAGGTACAAAAACTGTATTCTGCACACTACCAGCTGAGAAAGCTGTGGTAACTCCTGGTTCTGGAGACATGACTCTTTCTGCTCCTGGTAATTTTACTGTAGATGCTACAACTGACATTATTTTAGATGCAGACGGTGGTGATGTATTTTTCAAAGACGGTGGCACGACTATTGCTACGCTATCAAACACATCAAGTGACTTTGTAATTACAACAGGAGTTCAGGACAAAGACTTTATCATCAAGGGAGATGATGGTGGATCGGGGATCACGGCTTTAACAATTGACATGTCGGCAGCAGGAGCTGTTACATTTAATGATAAAATAACTGCCGTAGGCACTTCTGTATTTACTAACTTAGACATTTCTGGTGATGTTGATGTTGACGGAACTTTAGAAACAGATGCACTTTCAATAGCTAGCACCGCAGTTACATCAACAGCAGCAGAACTTAACATATTAGATGGTGTTACCGCAGACGCCACAGAATTAAATCTATTAGATGGTGTTACCGCAACAACAGCAGAAATTAATTATAGTGATACCGGAGCATCAGTTGGAACAGTGGTTGCAAGTAAAGTTGTAACAGTAGATTCAAACAAAGATGTAGCGTCTTTTAGAAATATTACATTAACAGGTGAACTTGATGCAGGTTCTCTTGACGTAAGTGGTGATGCAGATATTGATGGCACATTAGAAGCTGATGCAATTACAATAGGTGGTACGGCAATAAACACAGTCATAGCTGGTGTCACTGTAACAAATGCCACAAATGCAGCTCACGTTTCTGTGGCTGACAATGAAAGCACAGATGAAAATAATTTAATACCTTTTATTGAGGATACTTCTGCTACAGGTAATGTTGGGCTAGAGTCAGATGGTGATTTTACATACAATCCTAGCACAGGTAGATTAACGGCAACACAACTTGCAGGAACACTACAGACAGCAGCTCAAGCAAATATTACATCTTTAGGCACATTAACCACGTTAACCGTAGACAATGTTATAATAAATGGGTCAACTATAGGACACACCGGTGACACTGATTTAATGACAGTTGCAAGTGGAATTTTAACTGTTGCTGGAGAGGTATCTATGACAACTTTGGACATAGGTGGAACTAATGTTACTGCAACAGCAGCTGAATTAAACCATACAGACGGCGTAACATCAAACATACAGACTCAGCTAGACTCTAAAGCAACACCAGGGTTCGCGGTTGCGATGGCGATTGCGCTGTGATATAAGAAATAAGGAGGAAATATGGCACAAGATTTTGAATCAAATGGTAAAAGAATAACAAATTCTGCTACCACTATCTTTACAGCGGACAGCGATGATGCGGTTGTAGGTCTTCGTTTTGCTAATATTCTAACCACAACAGACACACTAGATGTATTTATTACAGATGCTGGTGACAGTAACAATGTTAGGTACTTAATTAAAGGTGTCAGTGTTCCAGTTGCTACCTCTCTTGAAGTTATACAAGGTGGTGCAAAAATTGTTATGCAAAGTGGTGATGTATTAAAAGCGCAAAGCGGAACAGCTAACGGTTTTGATTGTTGGGTTAGTAGAGTAGATTCGATTAGTACATAAGGAGTAATTATGGCGTATCAAGAAGAAGTAGGTGGTCCATTATTTATTGGATCAGGCGGTCCAGCATCAGAGGTTATACCTGAACACGATGCTGTTGTAGATGTTAACCAAGTTGTTGGTAATGCAGTTCTTGCAGGACCTGTTACTTTTAATGCTATTGTAACTATAACAGGAGTGGTGGTAATTTTATAATGGGATTAGAATTAGACGGCGTTAACGGTATAATTAAAAACAGCACTAGCGATGGTGATGTAACGATTAAAGGTAATGATGGTGGTAGTGAAATATCAGCATTAACATTTGATATGTCTGCTGAAGGTGCAGCGACTTTTAATTCTAGTGTTACATTAAAAGACGCTGGAGGTGGGGCTGGAGCAATATTAAATTTAACCAGCGCAGATACTTCAGGTGCAAGTGGTGAGTTTTTAGGTATTATTAATTTTGTATCTTCTGATAGTTCAACAGGTTCTGCAGGCACGCAAGCTGCTATAAAAGGTGTATATGAAGATAATGGTGATAGTTCAGGTTTAGAATTTTTTACAGGTAACTCAACAGGATCTGGTACTCCTACATTACAAAAACGTATGCAGATGTTTCACGATTCAGGAGTTACAATTACCACTACTGACAACACAGACACACTTACATTAGCATCAACAGATGCTGATGCTAATTCAGGTCCAAATTTAAGACTGTATAGAAACTCTGGTTCTCCAGCAGATAGTGATTTAATTGGAAATGTTCAATTCGAGGGTCGTAATGATAACTCTCAAGATGTAGTTTATGCAGAAATTTCATCCAGATTAAATGATGCTTCTGATGGAACTGAGGATGGACTTATTTTTATTAAAGCTATGACAGGCGGCACTCTTACTGAGTACATGAGATTTGATCCTGGTTCTGGTGGAATTGTAGTTAATGATGGCTCTATTGACATGAACTTCCGAATAGAATCTGATGGTGATACTCACGCATTTTTTTTAGAAGGATCTACAGGTAATATTGGAATTGGCACAAGTTCTATTGATGTAATAACTCAAGCAGGTGGTAGTGGTTTTAGAGTTTTACAACTTGAGAATAATGAAGGTGGTCAAATTAATTTAGACCATACAGACGCAGGAACAGGCTCAACATTAGGAATGATTAACTTTAATAGAGCAGGTGAAACTGTTGCACACATTGGCGGTGTGACAGATGGAGCAACTGATTCTGGTCATATTAATTTTAGAACGCAACCAGCAAGTGGTGCATTAACTGAAAGAATGCGTATTACAAGTGATGGTAATGTTGCTCTAGGAACAACCTCTGTTATACAAGATTTTGGAGATGGAAGAACATCTCTTGCACTAAAAGGAAGTGGTGCAGAAGATTATGCTACTGTACAACTAGCAAATAACGGAACAGGTTCTAACGACCAAATTTTAGGAATACTTTCTTTTTATGATGGCGGAAATCATAACGCAAGAGTAGACTCTGTAAGAGCATCAAATACAGTTAGTGCTAATTTGAGATTATGGACTGCTCCTTCAGGTGGTGGAATTGTTGAGAGAATGCGTATTCATACTGCGGGACAAATATCAACAGGTGATGAACATGATAGCAATGTTGACGCTGGTGGACTTTGTTTACAAACTAATTCAAATGATGGTAGAACATTAAGTTTTAAAAACTCTGATATTGCTCATGGGATGACATCTCATGCTCAAACAGATACTTATTATATGATTGGTAAAAACAGTAGTACTTTAGGCGGAGCTGTACAGAATGTTTTCTCTGAAAATAACGGAGCTAAACAAACAGGGTTTGTTTTAATTAGTGCTATGGGCAATGGTTATGGTGGAAATAACCAAACTAGAGCAAGTGATGCAGGTGCTGCAATAGATTTAAGAGGTGCAGAAAAAGGCTCTGGAACTTCATACGAAGGTATTGGTGGCACAGGAAACATATTGTCAATTAGAGGTCATGCTACAGTAAAATTTTTATTCGATGCTAATGGAGATTTTCATGCAGACAATTCATCAACAACTTTCGATGAATATGATGATGCTCAGCTTGTAAGGGCTTATGATTTATCACATGGTAATGGTGTTATTGATTCTAAGTTTGATAAATTTGTTGCATACAACCATGAGAAACTTGCTGACTTAAAACTTGTTGGTAGAGAAGAGGATGGCACACCTAATTCTTTTGTCAATGTAACTGGTATGCAGAGACTTCACAATGGTGCTATCTGGCAGCAATACGAAAAACATCAAAAACTTGCTAGTGCTTTTTATAAACTAGCAGAAAAAACTATTGGTAAAGAAGAAGCTGATAAACTTCTTACTGATGAAGAAATACAATTATTAAACTAAGGAGAAAACTATGGCAATAACAGCAAATATGACAATAAGTGGTGGTATTAGTTTGACTAATGCATACTGCTATATTCCAACAGCTTATGTTAAAAAATTTGATGGTGAATGGACAAAATCATCAGATGTAACAGATGAAGAAGGAAATGTAACAGAAGAAGGTGAATGGACTCAAAGCGAACCCTCTTGGAAATTAATCTATGATGTTTTAATTTATGTTGACTCTGACAAAAGAGCAGATAGAGAAGAACAAAATTATAGAATTAAAAATGATCATATAGATCATTTTAAATGTGATTACGATTTAAACTCTAATGAAAATCCATTTGCACTTGCATATGCAGATTTAAAGGCTAATGAAAATTTATCAAACGTAAAAGACGCATAGGAGAGTTAATATGTTTACACTAGACAATAAAGAATATGATGAAACTAAATTATCTGACAAAGGTAAAGCACTCTATCAAAAGCTAGTGAAAATAGGTGCTGATAAATTTGATCTAGATATTATTGCCAACCATTATACAGCTCTTCTACAGGCAGAGTTACCTAAAGAAGAAAAAGAAAATGGAACAGGACAATAGAGAAGCAATTATCCGTATTGAGGGTAAACTAGAGCTGATGGATAATAAGCTCAACACCCTCAAGGATAATCATCTCTATCATGTCGAAAAAGACATGCGTCAACTCAAAGCTCTAGTATGGTTTATTGGTACTACAGTATTTCTACAAATGTGTTATCTAATAGTCAGAACGCTAATTTGACAATAAAGGTCAAATAAGTTCATATATAACTTATGAATAAAACTATATTAGTTATTAGTGATACACATATTCCGTATCATCATCCTGATTTAATACCTTTTTTAAAAGCATTAAAAATAAAATACAAACCAGATCGTATTGTTCATATAGGTGATGAATGTGATAAACATGGATTAAATATGCATGGGCAAGATCCTGATTTACCATCTGCTGGTGATGAATTAGTAGAATCTAGAAAAGTCATTAAAGAATTAGAACAAATGTTTCCTACTATGGATATACTTCATAGTAATCATGGTAGCCTAGCATATAGAAGATCATTTAAAGCAGGACTTCCAAGAGCTTATATGAAAGGTTATAACGAAGTTTTAAATGTTGGACCTAAATGGAAATGGCATGAAGAATTATCTATTAAATTACCTGATGGTAATACAGTATCTTTTCATCATGGCAAAGCAGCAAATATTTTAGCTGTAGGACAAAAACAAGGAACATGTTATGTCCAGGGACATTATCATACTAAATATTCTATTGCTTACTGGGGTAATCCTATGTCGTTATTATGGGGTATGCAGGTAGGCTGTCTAATAGACAAAGATGCTATGGCATTTGCTTACGATAAACTATTTAAAGATAGACCAGTCATTGGCTGTGGAATAATTATAAATAGCCAACCAAAATTGTTACCAATGGTCTTGAATAAAGGAGGAAGATGGAATAAAATAGCTCCATGAGTTCATTTGATAAACAAATAAATGGAGATCATTATTCTAAATTGGCAATACAGCCAACCAAATATATAACAGCTAACAAGTTAGGTTATATTGAGGGAAATGTAATTAAATATGTAACAAGGCATCGCATGAAAAATGGAAAAGCGGATATTGAAAAAGCAATCCATTATCTTGAGATGCTGCTAGAGGATTATGGTAAATAACTTAGTGAGAGCCGAAGTACCAAATAGAATGCATTGTTTTAATTTACGAATGATCGTAGACACCAGAACTGTAAATACATCAGTCGACTATGCTGTATCGCCTACAGGAGTAAATCCAATGGCTATATGGGTAAAATTAAAACCTAACGAATCTACTCTTGATAGAGAAGTGCGCGCAGAAGGTAAACTAGCATCTTTACTTTTACAGTACGGATGTTCTTTAAAAGAAGTGTCAGACACTCTAGGCAAAGACTCTATAATTGGAGCAGTTGCTAATTATTTAAATAAAAATATTGCAGATATTCTTGCAGGTAATCAACCTGATAAAATACCTAACTTAAACACAGATCCATACAGAATTAAATGATTGAAAACTTAAAAAAACGTATACAAGAACATGAAGGATTTAGAGATGTTGCATATAATGACACTCTAGGTATAGCCACCATTGGATGGGGGCATATGATTCTACCTGAAGATAATATACAAATAGGAAATAAGTATTCAGTAGAGTTTCTAAAAGAGATATTTGAAAAAGATTTTAATATAGCTGTTAAAGGCGCAAAGAAGGTCATAGAAGAGTATATACCTAATTTGTATACCCAAGATCTAACACCGAGCCAAATCGAAGTAATTGAGGGTGTTTTGATCGAAATGGTCTTTCAAATGGGTAGACCAAGAGTTTCTAAATTTAAAAAAACACTAAAAGCCATCAATGAAGGCGATTTTACTACTGCTGCAGATGAAATGCTAGATAGTAGATGGGCTGATCAGACCTTTGAAAGAGCTTTAGTACTCTCACTAAAAATAAGGAAAATATAAATGTTACAAATGTTAATCAAGCCTCTTTTAGGAGTGGCTAGTGACGCTATTGGTGGATATATGGAAACCAAGAAAGCAAAAGCTAAACAAAAACTAGTTAAGATAGAAGCTGAAACAGAGATTGTTAAACAACAAATTAAAGGTGAAGTAGACTGGGATCTAGAAGCAATCAAAGGTAGTAAGGATTCATGGAAAGACGAATATTTAACCATACTTTTTTCAATCCCTTTATTGCTCTGTTTCTTACCATTTACTGTAGAGTATGTTGAACGAGGTTTTGCAGCTTTAGCAATGACCCCTGACTGGTACAAATACACATTGGGTGTAATCGTATCAGCATCATTCGGAATTAAAGGTGCATCAAAATTCTTTGGTAAAAAATGATTTGGGTTCTTACAGTAATGATGTGGTATGAGGGAGAACAAACTAGAAACACTCATCTCCAAGATATGGAATTTATATCTGAGGATGCATGTCAACAATATCTTTTTGATAATAAAGTAATCCTGGTAGATAGTTTATTAGAAAAGTTTAGAAACATAGATGGAATGAATATGCAATCATTTGAATATTTTTGTGAAGGTAAATTTGTACAGTTGGATGAGGTATGAAAGTAAGTGAAAACACCTCCATCTCAATGCCAGCTCGTAATCTTATCTCTATTATTGGCGCTATTCTTGTGGGTGCTTGGTTCGGGTTTGGAGTCATTGAGCGACTTAATATTATAGAAACAGAACTACAGCTAATGCAAGCTGACTTACTAAAAGCTGCTGAACAAAAGCCTATTGATCAGGAGCAATATATGTTATTGGAATTTCTATCTAAAGAACATGAGAAATTAAAAACAGATGTAGAAGATAAACTACCTATGATTGATAAAGTTGATATGCACTCTCAGTTTATAGAAGAAAGAGTAATAGACCTTGAAACTATAACAGATAAATTAAGAAATAACGGTACACATGATTGAAGTAGTATTTGCAATATTAATGATAAGCAACG
>Ga0208666_1000913_pt1 | contig 13472 bp, 17 predicted proteins | sample 5B_taG_FD_184078 | JGI IMG/M metagenome (GOLD analysis project Ga0208666, IMG submission 184078) | Marine viral communities from the Subarctic Pacific Ocean - 5B_ETSP_OMZ_AT15132_CsCl metaG (SPAdes) (version 2) | ecosystem: Environmental > Aquatic > Marine > Oceanic | place: Pacific Ocean...
ATTTTTTGTAGCATATGACTCCATTATAATACTATTTTACAAATGATGGTAGACCTAGCTTTGGTCTGCCATCAAACATGTTTTTATTAGCAAATGGGCCATTTACATGATTATAATGTAGAAATACTTGACCGCAAATGTCGCCCTCAAACGGCTCTCGCCAATGTTCAAGTTCACAGCCACTATATACTAGCATATCACCTACTTCAAGCAAGACTTTTGTGCCTTTGGGTGCATCAGGCTTATGTATGTTCTTATACTCGTCTATGACGTTGTTAGACCCCGTACCATCGATAAATATAGGCCAAGGATCTCCACCAAGATTTATTGTAGTAGATATCTCACAACTAGGTCTATCCTTGTGTCTTTTTAATATATCGCCTTTTTTATACAATCTTGCATACGAATAGGTTGGTATTAATTGTAAACCTGTTTCTTTTTGCATTCTAGGTAACACTTTCATTAGTAATGTTTCCATAACCATATCTGAATAATGAGAGTATGTATTAGGAATCTGTTGATCTGTCCAAGTGCCAAACATGCCATTATCATATATAATATTATGTTTATACATAAACTCAACAGCATCTCTCTTGAGTAAAAAATAATTAAATATAAAATTAGCTAATTCAAAAGATACTGCATTTTTTATAACTTGATATTTAAACATTAAATCCTTTCTGTAAAAAATTAAATGATACAGATATTCTTATATCATTACTTTTATTTGGTTGAACACAGTGCCACAACCACGATGGAAACATTATAATTCTACCTTCTAATGGATCTACGTGAACCTCTTTCCATAAATGAGATGGTGGTTTACCTTCTTTTCTTCTTGGCATTACCATATGAGCTCCTGTCTTTGGTTCATTAAAAACAATTTTACCTGAGTCTTTTGGTGCTTTAATATAATACACACCACTAAAGTGACTATTAGGATGGATGTGAGGCATGTTATATCCACCGGGTGGATTTATATTTGCCCACATATTTCCCATAACTGCTCCACTTTCTAACCACTCTTCTGCAAATACTTGCTCTTGCATTATAAATAATTCATCTACTAAAGGTTTAAACACAGGTATCTCGTGCATATTAGTTGTGCTATGCCAACCGTTTACATTAGTTCTATTTATACCTCCATCTTTTTTAGACCATTCAACAACCTCTCTCTCAAAAAGTCTGTTATCCAGATTAACATCTTTAGCATATATAATAGTTGGAAAATACGAAGCTTTAATCATCTAAATGGTGTGCCTCCAAACCACATTACTAAGGACTTTCTATTACCACGTGTTACAGGTGCAACTCTGTGTCTAACAAATGATGCAAAAAATATTGCATGTCCTTGTTTTAATTTTACAGCTTTACCCTCTTTCATCAATTCTAAATCACCACCTTCAAACTCATGTTCAGGAGATAATAAACAGGTCATAGATATTTTTCTAACTGGTGGTTCGTTTTGCATATTTACATCATTATCTGTATGCCAATCATAAAACCCACCCTCTGGATATTCTGTGTATTGTGCCATCTCAGTGATTTGCATACCATCAAAACCAAAATGATTACCATTTGTTTGTTTCATTACTTTATCAAGTTGTTTATACATTTCTGTCATTTTTTTAAAAGGTATCCAACTTATGTGTGAGGTTCTTGTTTTAGTATCTATTACACCACCTTTAATACCTTGAGTGCTTCCAACGGATGCTGTAACTTTGGGTTCTGATCTTCCTGCATTAATTATCATCTGACATTGTTCAGGTGTAAAAATAGGCCCTGTAGTTTCTACTAAATAAGATTTCCAACGTGGTTCTGTTGGTATCATGCTGCACCTCTATTTTTTATTGGATCAAATTGAACATCACAGTTTGCAGCAAGAGTTCGTCTTACTTCAGTAGTGCCATTAAATGGATAAACGGTGTGTCTCATGTCATATGGAAAGATATAAAAATCCCTAAGATCCATAGGCGGCTGATAATCTATTTTTGCAAACTGACCATTAGCTGCACCTAATATTTGTAATCTTCCATTCTGTTGTACGTGACCTGCAGAATATTCTCTACCGTATGTTGATGGTAATTTTAAAATCATAACACTAGACAGACCTGTGAATAACATACCTCTATGAATGTGTGCAGGATTATATTCATGTTGTTTCATCTCGTTAACCCAGATAGAATTAAGATGTAAATCATAATCTCTTATTTTATTAAACGCTAAATAATGTTCAAACATTTCCATAAAATAACCTGTAACTGTTCTAGGTAGTTTATTATGATTTTTCATTTTTGATTGATCTTGACCGTGATAAAATAACGAATGCTCATCTTCTATTTTACCAACTAATTGTCCGTTTGCTTTATCTAATCTATCTTTATTTACATCATAAATGTGATTGATAGTCATAAAAACATCTAGCGGTACTTGATATTTTAAAACTGATTGACCTAAAAATATAAAATCAAACTTTGGGTTTGTCATCGTGTGTTATCTTCTCTGTCTCTCTATAACTACTTTCTAATTCACCAGATTTTTTAATCCTTTGTAATGATTGTAGCTGACCCATTACATTAAATATTTCAGCCTCTGATGAGTTTGCATTTAATGTTTTAGCTTTCTCATGATACTGCAATCCATAAGATTCTAGCTGATGTTGATTAACATCTTTGTCATTAAATGATCCATCGTTAAACTCTTTCTTTAATTTAGACCACATCTTAATCTCACGCATTCTATGCCTTGCAACTTTTTCCATAGATGCTTTACCAAAAATAGCTTCGTCTAAATCTATTTTATATTTAGTTCTCTTATATTCATCCTCTTCTTTTTCTATTTTATTTTCTAACCAAGTTATCTTTGCTTCGTTTCTTCTGTAATCAAATGATAAATGCATAAGATTATCTAAATAACTAGATTGTTCTCTTACACACTGCCAATACTTTGAAGCTTTAGTTGGGTATCTGTTATCCTGCAACACAGAAAACCTTGCCTCTGTTTCTGTTCGAAACATTTGTTTCTTGGTCCATGTGTCACGAAGCTCGTCTACCATACCTTTAAACGAAGACAAATCTTCTTGTGATAACAAATTATTTAAATGAGGTTCCTCACCTTGTATTACTTCTTTAACATCTTTTTTCATATCTTTATATCCTTCTATACTTTCTTATATACTCTATTTAAAAATTATTACAAGTATTAAGAAGCTGTAAATGTTACCGTATTAGCTGCAGGAGCATTCCAAGATTCAGTAGCTGCTGATATTGGTGGTGTTTCCCCTCCAAAAGCTAAAGTAGCAGCTTGGGTTCCGCCTGCACCTAATGCAGATCTTCCAGCATTTAAGTCACTAGCTTCTGTCCAATTTGATCCATTCCAAAGTTCAGTAAGACCTCGTGGTGATGAGGGAATTGATCTTCCAATACATATGGCTGCTGTATATATTCCTGATCCACCCACATACGCTCCTCCAGTATTTAAATCATTGACTTCAGTCCAGCTAGAACCGTCCCAAACTTCTGTTTCTGCATTTGGAGCAGTGTCTCCACCAAAAGCTAATGCATTCGAAGTAGTTCCAGCTGCTGCAAGTTCTGACCTTGCTTTATTTAAATCGTTTACTTCAGTCCAACTTGATCCGTTCCATGTTTCAGTTTGTGCCGTAGCACTAGGTGTTGCTCCACCAGCAACTAAGGATGCAGTGTTTGTTCCAGTCACACCCATGTTTCTTTTTCCAGTATTTAAGTCTGCAACTTCTGTCCAACTAGAACCATTCCATGTTTCACAAACTGCTACAAAACCTGGAAAACCTCCCATCGCTAAAGCGTTAGTACTATCAGCACCACATCCTCCAAGATTTCTTCTTGTAGAATTTAAATTATTTACCTCTGTCCAACTACTACCATTCCAAGACTCTGTATTTGCTGTAGTTCCCGATCCTGGTTCTCCACCAAAAGCTAAAGCTGAAGTTTGAGTTCCCCCACCTCCAAGATAAGCTCTAGCAGTATTCAGATTACTTGCTGTAGCCCAAGCTCCAGGACTGTCTGTAAACCCTTTCATAACCTGAGTTGTGGAGTTGTACCACATCTGTCCGCTAACCGGTGCAGGTGGATCTGTTGTTACTGTTTTAATATGTGTTCCGCGTATATCTTTGTATGTTGTCATAATTAATCTGTGCTTATTGTTTTAGTAGTTGCTGCTCCTGCAGAAAATTCTTCAGTAGAGGCTACTGTTGTTGGTGTTCTTCCAGCAAAAAATAAACCTGTTGTACTATCACTACCTGATGCTCCTGCAAGTTCTCTTGCTGTATTTAAATCTGAGTCTTTTCTCCAAATGGTTCCATTCCATATTTCTGTAGCTTTTCCGTTAGCAGGAACTGGACTACCTCCAGTTGCTATTGCAGAGGTATATGTTCCGGATCCTCCTAGAGAGGTTCTTCCAACATTTAAATCATTGACCTCTGTCCATGCTGATCCATTCCAACTTTCCGTTAAAGTAACACCACCTGGTGTCCCTCCAAAAAATAAACTAGCAGTATTGGTTGCCCCTGACATTGCACCAGCGTATCTAGCAGCGCTCATATCTCCTGTTTCTGTCCAACTTGATCCATTAAATAATTCTGCTGATGCTACTATAGTGCCAGGAGGTGTTTGGCCTCCCACTGCTATTGCTGAAGTCTGTGTGCCTGCTCCACTAAGTGATTCTCTTCCCGCATTTAAATCAGGAGCCTCAGTCCAACTAGAACCATTAAACGTTTCTGAGTCAGCTCTACTTGGCGAAGCTGGTTCACCACCAAATGCTAGTCCCGCTGTTGTAGTTCCAGAACTACCAGGACCGTATTTACCAGTATTCATATTACCTTGTTCAGTCCAGCTAGTGCCATTAAAAGTTTCTGCTTTTACATTTTTTGATGAAGAGGGAGTTCCACCACAAACTAGAGCTGCCTCAGTGGTTCCAGTTCCTGCTACATTAAAATTAGTATTATTCATATCAGCAGCTGTTGCCCAAGAACCTATCGGAACATTTGTGCTCCATGATTGTGTCGCTCCAGTTAAAGTTGTTGATGGATCAACTGCTCCACCAAAATTTAATGCTGAGGTTGAAGTTCCTGCACCAGCATTTTCCATGGTTGCGATTGGTAAATCATTTTGTTCAGACCAACTAGTCCCATTCCACAATTCTGTATTTGCTACTTTTGCATCTGATGCATTTCTTCCACCAAAAAATACAGCAGCAGTATTGTCTCCAGCCGTTCCTGAACCGCCTTCATCTCTAGCAGTGTTTAAATCACTTACTTCAGTCCACGCTGATCCGTTCCAAGACTCGGTATTTGCAAGTTTTGGAGAGCTGGGTGTTCCTGAATAAAATAAAGCTGAAGTTGTAGTTCCGTTTCCAGATCCCCTTGCTCTTGCAGTGTTTAAATCTGCAGTTTCTGTCCATGAAGAACCATTCCATAATTCTGTTAATGCTTGAGCTGTAGAACCTGGAGTCTCTCCTCCAAAACCTATAACAGCTGTGTTATCTGCTCCTCCTCCTGATATTGAAGCTCTTGCAGTATTTAAGTCGTTAACCTCAGTCCATGCTGATCCACTCCATGATTCTGTAACAGCTGTTATTGGAGTTTCTCCACCAAAAGCTAACGCAGATGTATAAGTTCCTGCAGCACCAAGATGATTTCTACCCGTGTTTAAATCATTTACTTCTGTCCAAGTTGTTCCACTAAATGATTCTGTTACAACAGGTCTTGTAGGTGGATTATTTTCAAAACCACCAAAAGCTAATGCTGCTGAATTAGATGTTCCTGTTCCACCAAGACCTCTTCTAGATGTATTCAAAACAGCAGTTGTGCTCCAAGATGACAATACATTTGGTATCTGATATTTAGCGACATTGTCCGTTGTATTATACCATAGCTGTCCCTCTATCGGGTTATCAGGGTTAGTGGTATAATCCCGAACTTTAAGTCCTCTTATTTCTTTATAAGTTGACATCTAAATTTTTATTCCTCCAATATAATATCAGCAGGTCTTGGTCTCGTCTCATCAGCTTTTTCTTCGTCTGTCTGAGCGTCCCATGCAGCTTGTGCTGCTTGAACCTCTGCATCAACTAATGCTTGAGCTTCATCTTTTGTTTTGACTGCGCCCGCTACTTTGGCAATCCAAAGATTAGCATGTTTGTTGTATGCAGGAACTTGCCAAACATTAGCTGGATAGCCTTTAAACGTGATTCTCCAAGATTCATCGTGATCGATAAATCCCTTGCCCCAGTTTTCTGCTACACAGTATTGATATGTTTTTGCCATAGTTTCCTCCTTATTAATCTGTTAATACCTTAATTGTGTTTGAACTTCCACTCCATTCTTCTGTTGCTCCAGTTTCGGGTGGAATATCTCCACCAAAAGATATGGCTGAAGCATTGCTACTTTCAGAACCTCCTGATGATCCTTGCCCTCTAACTTGATTTAAATCTGTGCTCTCTACCCAACTTACTCCATTCCATAATTCTGTATTTGCAAAAACTCCTGGTGTTCCAGGATCATTACCACCAAAAATTATAGCTGAGGTTTGCACTCCTCCACTACCTGGGCCTTGCCTTGCAGTGTTTAAATCGTTGACCTCTGTCCAACTAGAGCCGTTCCATAATTCTGTTGTATCTTGTATACCTCCGTTAACTCCACCAGCTATTAATCCAGTTGTGTTATTAAGACCAGCCGCTCCAGGTAAAAGTCTTGCAGTATTTACGTCACCAACCTCCGTCCAACTACTTCCATTCCAAGATTCTACGACTGCTGTTGCTCCTCCAGGTGTGTTACCAGTAACCGCTAAAGCATTTGTGTTAGTAGACCCAATGCCCGCTAAATAATGTCTTGCTGTATTTAGATTAGCAACCTCTGTCCAACTTGATCCGTCCCATGTTTCAGTTTCGTTTTTTGAACCTGGACTTCCACCATAAGCTAAAGCAGATGTATAAGTTCCTGATCCTGTTAGATTTGATCTAGCAGTGTTTAAATTCGCAACCTCAGTCCAACTTGATCCATCCCATACTTCTGTTTCATTTTTAGCACCAGGTCCTCCTCCAAAAGCTAAAGCATTTTCTTTTGTTCCTGCTCCACCTGCTCTAATTCTTGCAGTATTCATAGCATTGACCGTAGCCCATGCTCCTACAGGGCCGTTTGCTGTAAATTCCTCTACGTTTCCAATTTCTGCTGATGGTGGATTAGTTCCACCAAACGCTAAAGCTGATGTTGAAGTCCCCGATCCTGCTAGAGAAAGTCTTGCTTGACTTAAATCAACAATTTCTGTCCATGAAGTTCCGTTCCAAGATTCTGTATTTCCTACTGAAGTGCCTGGTGATGTTTCTCCACCTATTGCTAATCCAGATGTATTATTAGTGCCAGCTTCACCTGAATATCCTCTTGCAGTATTTAAATCATTTACTTCGGTCCAACTAGAACCATTCCAAGATTCAGTCCTTGCTGCATTACCAGGGGGAACGTTATCTCCAAAAACTAAAGCTGATGTTTGTGTTCCAAACCCAGATACTCTTTCTCTTGCAGTATTCATATCGTTTACTTCAGTCCAACTAGAGCCACCCCAAGATTCTGTTATCGCTGTTGATGGATCACCACCAAAAGCTAAAGCGGAAGTATTATCAGCACCAGCACCTCCTAAAGCTCTTCTTCCAGTGTTTAAATTTGCAACTTCAGTCCAGCTAGAACCATTCCAAGATTCTGTTTTTACTTTTGTCGTATCATAACCTTTGGGAGCTCCTCCATATACTAAAGATGAAGTTTGAGTTCCATTTCCTGCTCCATCTCTTCTAGTTGTATTCATGTCATTAAGTTCTGTCCAATTAGTTCCGTTGTAAGATTCTGTTGCTCCTGTGTCAGCATTCGTAGAAAGAAAACCACCAAAAGCTAACCCTGCTGTTTGAGTGCCTGATCCCATTAGGTACCCTCTTGCTGAATTTAAAGCATTACCAGTTCTCCAAGAGGTTACAGTATTTGGAAACTGATATTTAAAATCCACATTTGTTGAATCGAAAAATACCTGTCCTGTCTCTGCAGTAGGAATATTACCTGCATTATTTCGGATCGCAGTTCCGACAATATCTTTATATGTAGCCATGATTAATTATTCTTTAGCAGCCAGCCTTGCGTAGAATCTGTATACACTAAAGTATTTCCTGCTCTTTCTGTTGAAACTGTTAAATCATCTGTTGATCCATGAATCTTTTCTGAACCATTTGCTGAAATAGTAAATGTATTTGAATCAAAAGTTCCTGCGTAATCTATAAATACAACTTCATCACCTATGCTTCCTGCAGGTAAATTCATCGTTATTACGCCACTTGTTGTGTTTACAAAATAACCCTCACCAGCTGCTGCTGTGAAAGTAGAAGTTTTTACTGCTTGCCATGAGGTACCACCTGATACTTCTGCAAATGATAGTTGACCAACACCTGTTGTACCTGAACCAGATACTGACGCTACTTTTAAAAATCTATCTGCTGTTACGTTTCCTGTTGGAAACTTTAATTCGTATGATTGCCCTGAACTGTGTGGCGGACTGGTTAGCTTAATCCCATGCGAGTTAGATTCACAATTGAGCTGAATTGAACCTGGATTATCAGCACCTAAAACCTCAATTAAACCAGTTCCTTTAGGTCCAACCTTTAAATTTATATTAGAGTCACCACCAGTTGCTTGAATAGATGGTGCATTACCTGTTGCAGCATTAGTTATGTCTAATTGGTTTACTGCAGATGATGTAGTTTGAAATACTATTTGTTCGTTTCCATTCTCATCATTAATTCCATGAGCATCATCAAAAGCTATATTAAAACTGTTAGTATCTAGATCTCCACCTAATTGTGGGGATGTATCATCAACGACATCTCCACCTGTTTGCACTTCTATGATATCTGGGTTTGTTCCATCATTTGCAGTAGCAAATACTATTTTAGTTGTTTTTTGTGTTGCTGAAAAAGTAAATGTTGAACCAGATCCTGATGCATATTTAAATTGAACTGTGTATGCTCCTGAAGTTGAATTTCTTAAAATATAAAAAGTTTGAACATCTAAAGGTATTGTTACAATTTGATTTCCTGTAATTGTTCCTGTGAAATCAATCATTCTATGTGCAAGTTCTGCACCTGTTGATCCATCACTAACACTTAAAGCAGTTGTTTGTGCGCCACCTGCTATTGATTTTGCTATGAAACCACCAGATATTTGTTCTAGAAGTTGTAAATTTGTATTAGTTTTTGTTCCCCATGTACCGGCGTTTTCACCAGTTGCTTGAAGTTCAACACCTAAAGGTGTAAATGTTGATGCCATAAATTTTATCTCCTATGCAGCGTCACTATAACTTGTATTTGATCCAGTTGCAACATCCGAATATGTATCATTCGATCCAGTTGAAACATTACTATAAGATGTATTTGATCCAGTGTCAACATCGCCATAAGCAAAAATATCTACAGATCCAATGCTAAATGTTGCTGATTGACCGGTTAATCCAACCTGAATATCTGCTATAGATACGGAGCCAACGCTAGCACTAAATGATTGACCTGATAATCCAAGAGTCATATCATTAGGGTCTAAAGTTCCTACACTAGCTGTTGCAGACTGACCTGTTAAATTAGCTACGGCTCCACCTAAACCTATAATCGTACCTAAATTAAATTCTGCAGAAACACCAGATAATACCGCTGCATTGTTTGGTGCGACCGCTGTTCCAAGAGATGTAGACATTGAAAATCCTGTAACATCAACTTGGTTACTAGAGGAACCTGTTGCAGTTCCTTGACTTGCAGTAAATGATAAACCAGAAAGAATCGCTGTTGCATTTGGTAATGTTACAGTTCCTTGACTTGCAGTAAATGATTGACCACTTAAACCTACAACTTGATCTGCAACTGCTACAGCTCCTAATGCAAAAGAAGCTGACACACCAGACATTGAAACATTAGCATCTGATTCTACTGCTAACGATCCAACACTAAATGATGCAGAAACTCCTGATGGTTCTACAACTGCAGAACCTATTCCAGAAGCTGCAGTTGTTGCAGCTGAAAAAGATACACCTGATATAGAAACATCTGCACCAAGACCGATATCTGCTGCAAACTCGCCCCACGCACCTCGGCCATAAGCATTATTGCCCCAACCTTCTATACCTAAATCTGTTTCTATTTGAAGACCTGTAACACTAATAGTTACATCATTAAGATCATTCCAAGCACCATGGTTCCAAGTTTGAGCACCCCAACCTGCTCCTAATTTATCGTTTTCATTCCAATACGCCTGTCCCCAGGTGAATCGTCCCCATCCTGAAGTAGTCGACATGGTCGACCTCCTATGCTAATCTGATTATTGCGCTGCTTGAATCTGCTGTTGGAAATTCTATTTTAAAAGTTCCGTTACTAGCTGTCTTGTCACCACCAAATGCAATTATACAAACAGCATCAGTTGTGCCTGAACCACCGTTTGTTGTTGTGTTATAAATCATTGCACCGTTTGCAGTGAAAGAAGCAGATGAATAAGTTACATCTGAAAAGTCTGTAAAAGCTGTTGTTGAAGTTAATGAAACTCCTGAGTTTGTAAGAGTTGCTCCACCTGCAGAGTATGCAGATCCTGATGTATTAGTAATTTCTTCTGATGTTGAATAGTCTGTTGTAGAGGCACCTAAAGATGCATCACTATCAAACAATGCAAGTTTAAAAGTATGTCCACCTGAAGACTCAAAACTGTGTTTACCTTGTAAAAGTTCTTGTTTAAAACTTGAACATATTGCCGATGTTATTGCCATAATTTATTCTCCTACGGGTTCGCTGAGTTTACCGGTATACGAACAGCGCCATCAGTGTAGTCATCTCTTCGTCTTCTACCAACTTGCTCGTTAGCAAACTTCTGTACCTCTTGTTTATATTTATTTTCGTATAAAGTCAACATATCTACTGGACCTTTTAAAAAGCCATATGCCTCTGATAAACAGCAATATAAAAGCCCGTTTGGAAAATTAAGACTAATATAATTAGTATCATTATTTTCTAAAAGATCAGGCATTTTATTAAAATGAACTCTAAATCTATAGGTTGTATTCGGTGTAGGAGCTACAAAAATTCTACCTGAATTAGTGTCTGCTTCACCTGTGGCACCACCAAACATAGCATAATATTTAGGTTGACCTTGTGCTGCTGATGTTCCTGTTACATCTTGATATTCTTGCAGATAGGTTACATCTTTTTTTTCTAGCCATCTGTTAGCTCCCGTAATTTCTGATCCTGCTGTATCATAAACTTGTATACCTCTAATAAATACAGCTCCTGCAGGACAGTTAATAGATTCTTGCCCAGCAACAAAATTACCAAGTTGTTGTTTTCTATCCGCATCAATAGGCACGTCTCTAAATATTCTGTATTGTGCATTTAAAATAATATTTTCTAAAACAGCATCCGTTAAAACATTAGAATCTGTTTCTGTGTAACTTCTAATTTGTGTTTTTAATCCTGATGCACTTAATCCAGCCATTATTTAATTACCTCTATACAATCTGGACACCTTTTTATAAATCTTAAATGCCTGTCACAATGTTCTTTTTTAACAGCCTCTTCATTTTCATATACCGGAGTGTCTGGTTCCGGAACATGTAGGTATAATTCTTCATGCTCATCTACCTCTTGTCTTTGAGGTTTAAATATATTTTTAATCCAATTCCAAATTTTTTTAATCATGCGCTTACTGTGACTGGCCCTGCTGAAGCTATGTCACCTCCTCCTTCTAATGTTACTGAAGCCGTAACTCCAGAATTAAAAGTATAAGTATTATCATTAACTTTAGTAATTGTATACCCCGCATCTGCATTAATCGTGGCCGCTGGTAAATTTGCAACATTTGAAGCATCTCTAAATTTAACTGTATCGCTAGTAGATCTACCGTGATTTGGTTCATTAACCGTTACAGTTGTTGATCCATTAGTAATGGTAAAAGGATTTAAAGGTAAAAGATTAGGTACAGCAGTTTCTATTCTATCAGGCCTTACGTGTCGTAAAGATATTGAATCACCGTTCATAGGTTTTGGCTCTAATTGCGGTTGTTTTGGTTCAAACTCAGATACATGTACAAATGCACCATTCCATTCTCTAACCATTTCTTTGTACGGAAACTCCATACCAGATCTATCTGATATCGCTCTTGCGTATTTTCCTGTTGCGTATTTTGCCATTATGCTCCTGGGTAATAAGCTTTTGGTGTTATATGCGTGCTAGAAGCAGAACCATCCTCTGCTAAAGCCCTTGCAAACTCATCTTCATAAACTAGTTTCATAGGTTGAATTAAATTTGGCTGATACTTTTGTGATAGATAATATGCAAGTCCTGACACCATACAAGGCACAAATCTAAATGGTACATCAGTTGCATTCGTATAGTCTCCAACATCCTGTATTCTTTTTATAAAAAAGAAATGCATATCTTTAGATGCGTTTGTTGAATCTGGTGTTGGATAAACATGTATTGTAACTTTATCTATAAATCTCTCTACCCAATATTGATTAGGTGTTCCTTTTGATAATTTGTTTGAAAATCCTGCGTATGTAGACCTGTCTACTTTTGTCATTGGACTGTCTGATTGTGTTGTCTGTGTTCGATTAGATCTTAATTGTGCTTCAAGAACATCGGATATTCCAAACACACTAGCTGGATCTGTAGTTGTCGCTGATGTTCCATCGTCACTAGATCTAAAAAAATCATAGTCTGCTTGACCTTCTATAAGATCTAAATTAGTTGAACCTACTTCCCAATAGTGAATACCCCTATTACCCCATTCCTGAAATAAAATATTAAGAGATCTTCTTGCAGATTTAAGTTGGTAACCTGCTACAGAATTTAATCCAATACGTTCAAAAGCATCTTCTATTATTTCTTCAATAGAAAAAGTTTTATCGAATGTAACTGTTCCCGAAGTAGTGTTAGCCATTTAATCTCCTAGCCAGTATAGCCAATAGTAACAGAATCTGTAGTAGTTAAATCTAAATATACTCCTGTTTCAAATCTAATACCATTTCCTGGAACATAAATATCTAAACCTTCGCTACTAAATTTAGCTTGGAATTGTAAAGAACCACCTGTTCCTGTTCCATCATGTAATTTAACTAAACAGTCACTGCCACCGTGAGCTTGTATGTATGTAACTCTACAAGGCCCGATATTAGTAGAACCACCTGTGATAGTTTTAAAATTACCATCTGCTGTTAGTGTACTAAACTTTTGGTCTGAACTCATATTTTTCTCCTTAAAATTTAAGCATGGGGCCGAAGCCCCATACTAAATTAATTATTAACTTACTGCTGCACTAAAAGGTGTAGCTAAGTTACCAGTTCCACCAGATGTAACTTGAACGCCCCATCTGTTTGCACCGATTGCTTTGCAAGTTATGATTGATCCAGCTAATCCTCCAGTTGTACTACCAT
>Ga0208666_1000916_pt1 | contig 13466 bp, 19 predicted proteins | sample 5B_taG_FD_184078 | JGI IMG/M metagenome (GOLD analysis project Ga0208666, IMG submission 184078) | Marine viral communities from the Subarctic Pacific Ocean - 5B_ETSP_OMZ_AT15132_CsCl metaG (SPAdes) (version 2) | ecosystem: Environmental > Aquatic > Marine > Oceanic | place: Pacific Ocean...
CGTCTTTTGATGGAATAAAGCAAGCTTTATTGATAGCTTTCTGAGCATCTTTGATGAGGGATGTTCTAGCCTCGTTGTCAAAACCGTAGGTTTTCATAGGTATGTGTTTTTATTTTGAAATTTTCGATTCGTTTGTCGAAATCGATACCCCAAATATCTGAAAACTTCCAAACAACTTCCAAATTTTCGAGGAACTATTTTCGTGCGCGATTTCTCCTGCGCATTATGCGCGTGGAAACAGGCGTAAAATCGATTTTCTCAGAGCCTCGTATGCGCTGACCTGCGTAGGCGTGAGAGATGCCCTCAGATTCGATGTATTGGACTCAGTGTAGCCTCATGCGTAGGTATGTGTGTAGGTGCACGTATGTACGTGGGGGTGTGTCACATGCTTCCGTAGGGCTGGGCATCGGCGCCAATCTAGGTTTTCCCTGCTAGGAATCTCTTCGTACGTAGGTACGCATAGGTAGGCAGGTACATGAAGCTCTGCTTGATGCATGCATAGGTAAGTGTGTGAGTGCCAGCGCGTTGTGCTGAACCAAAAAGCTAGAATGTATGCGGCAAACATCTACGATGTTGCACCACGGGGTCTATTAAATCAAATTTTGTTATAACATAGTTTTTTAATTTATAACGTAGAATCCCCACAATCTACATTACTCATCATTTTTTCAACCCTACCCCTAGAAACATGCATAAAAAGCTGTTCATTTTTCAACATATACAATCAACTCATTACCTAAAAGCAGTATAAGGGACTGCATACTAAGCAGTTACTCTATTTACTTAAAGTAATGCTTTAACAGTTGACTATATCAAAAAAAAGCTGTAACTTTGCCTAACAAGCGTTGCTTTAACAGCGGCATCGTAGAAAGCTCTGCACGCATTTAAGGTGTTGAGGAAAGAATAAGTAAGATAGATGACTCTATCATCTTATATAGCTGTGGAGGGCACAAGAACTGTCCTCTTTTTTATGCATATATACTATGTATGTTTACTGTTTGGGGGAACCTCTCTATATATGTTCTGTATTTCGTACCCTCTACCTATATATGTTATGCATTCTGTACCTTCTCTCTATATATGTGGTGCTTTTCGTACCTAATGTCTAAACAGAGGCAGTCTTTTAATTGATATCTTTGCGAGTATGAAGCCAATAAGGAAGTATGATAATGGTGGTGACATCCCTTTAAATAAAAAGCACTTGGAGTTTATAAGAAAGAGAGCTAAGAAGGCATTTGATGAGGGTGATACTGAGAAAGGGAATAAGCTTACTCGCAGAGCAGATAAGAAAGAAGCTAGGCAGAAGAGAATGCATGATAGAGTAGAGAGGTTTATAGCTAAACAACAGGCAGCAGATGCTAAGCATGCAGCAATGAAAGCAAGAAACCCATTTGGTTCTATGGATGCAGCTATGGATGAAATAGAAAGAAAGCTTGATGCTCAAAAAAGAGAGCAGATTTCTAAAATAAACACCCCAAACCCTTCTTCTAAAAAGAGTGCTATTAATTCTAGACCTAGTACAACTCGTAAATACACCAGCAAGTAGATATATATGAAGCCAGTTAGGGTTAAGTCTGAATCAGTCCATAAGACTAAGAGTAAAAAGAAAGGTGGTAAAGAAAAACTACTAGAGAAGTTTACCAGTGATGTAAACATTACAGAAGAAGGTGGTGGATCAAGGAGTCTTAAAGTAAAGGATGTCAAAAGAAACAACAAGCAGAAGAATAAACAAGTGTTTATAGAAAGAGATGCTAGTGGTAAGGTTGTTTTAAAGAGCGTTCAAAAGAAAAAGATTAAGAAAGGGGAATTAGTTAAGGACAAAGCGAGAATAAGGAAGAGGCGAACTGCCTAAATCCCATATAATAAAATGATTAAATTTGCTTCATGGCAACGCTAACTACAAAAATAACTGAATCCGTAACAGTCAACAGTAAAGTTTATGGAGCTACAAACACCATGAGTATTACTGGTGTAAACAATGTTTATGAAACTGTTGTGACTATTGGTACAACAGCAACAACAGCAATAGACTTTGTAGCTTCCAATCCAACCTTTGGTTCTGTTTTAGAAGGAGATCTTAAGTATCTTAGGATAACAAACACAGATGCATCTAACGGTGTCCAAATTATCATAACACTCAAAGGTGCTTCAGACAAATATAAACAAACAATAGGACCAGGTAAGTCATACATAATCACTAGTGATAGTATAAGCTTTGACGGTGGTAGTGCTGGTTTTTTCGAGAATATTCAGCTTGACGCACTTACAGCAGACTGTGACTGTGAATTCTTTTTAGCAACAGCATAATACATTATAGATATGAGTACAGAGTCAGAAAGAATTGCAGCCCTTGAGAAGGGTTTTAAAGATGCTCAAGCTGCATCTGAAGCAAACTTCGACCCAATGAAAGGTCGTACATATATCGCTAGAATGTCTCCAGCAATGAAGAGGATGATGGTTGAGGCTATTAAAAAAGCTAGAGCTAATAGAGAAGAGAGGAAAAAAGCTAAGCGTAATGAGCAATCACAAGCTCCAGAAGAGATGACATCTTTATCTGCCCCAAAGAATACTTTAAAGAAACCAGGATTGTATGGGAGAGAAGAAATTGGAGATATGGAAAGTGCAACAACTAGATCTGCTGGATTAGTTGATAGGTCTTTACCAGGAAGAGAACTTCAATTCGGACCTAGTACAATAAAAGATGAAGCACCAGAAGGTATGACATCTTTGCCTACTCCAAGAAATACTTTAGAAGAAAGGGATATTAGAAAAGGTGATTCAAGAATAGAGTACAACCCATCTAGAAGAGATAGACGAAGATCTGAAAGAGGTAGAAGAGAATCCAGAGAAGAACAGGCAAGATATGAAGCAGAACTAGATGCATCATTGCGTGAAGACTTCCCAGATCTAGATCTAAGAGAAGAAAAAAAGATAAGAGATAAAAAGATAGCACAAAGACTTGGTTTGACAGTTCCTGTATCTGATCCTGCAACATCAGAATCTGTTCCAGGTATGGGTAAAGAAGTAGACTTAAGTCGTGTTGCTCCAGCTAGAGCTAGAAGAAATAGAACTACTGAGCAAACTATGAGAGAATATCGGAGAAGATTGAGACGAGAGCAGGAAGAAAACTTATTAGAAGATTACAATTACGGTGGTAAAATATTAAAGAAATACAGAAGATAATGAATAACGCAGGTACAATGGCTGAGATGATCGAAGCCGCTATGAAAAAGAAAGACGGACCTAAGGATAGTTTTACTATGGCTGGTCAATACACAGGTCCAGTTCAAAGAGATGGAGACCGTGAGTTTGTTATGTATGAATCACCAAACGGTGAGATGGTACAAGTATATGGTAACTGGAATGAGTTCGCCATAGATAGAGACGAACAAGGTCTTGACATAATCGCTGATGAAGACTACCCAATCGTTCGTAATGAAGATGGTGATTATGTGTTAGATGAGGCTGCTTATGAAAGAATGGGAGAAGAGAAGCGTATGGAGACAGATGAAGAGATGATGGATGAAGAGATGATGATGGAGCAAGACATGATGCAAAGAGAAATGATGGGTGAAGAGGAAGAAGGCATGATGATGGGAGGCGGTAAGATGATGTATGCAGAAGGTGGTATGCTTTCATCTGACGATAAAAAGAAAGGTAAGAAGGCAACACCAGAGCAAGCGTATCAGATCCTTAAGTCTGAGTACGAAGATATGCGTGAAGACTTAAGAAACAAAGAGTTTGTTACTAAGAAAGAAAAGATGGAGTTGGGTCTTGCTTATAAAAACATGCAAAGAGCTCTTAGAAAAAGAAGTGAAGCTATTCAAAAAGAGAACCCTCCAGTAATGATGGGAGGTGGGATGATGCCTATGAAGAAAAGGTATTAATCCTCGCTTTCTTCTCCTATAAGGTCGTTATGCATTCTCTGAACAAGCAGTCTTGCTTTTTGAGTTAATGCGTAACGTACTCTATAGTTGTACTTAGTCTCTTCTCTAAACAGATGAGAGTCCTCTGTACTCGATGGGGTTAGTTTATCGAACTGCTTATACAAATATTTATTACGTTGCAGGGGGTAGATTATTCTCTCAAGAATATTCTTCTCTCGTATCCCATATTCTTGGGACGCATACCTAGCTGTAAAGAATTCTAAATCGTACCCCCACAATAGAAACTCCAAGTGAGACGCTGATATGTTGTTCTTCTCACACGTATCCTTCCTAGCCTTCCTTATATTCTTTAAGAAAGTATACCCTAGATACTTTTGTTTCATCTTAGAGAACTCTCTGAACATCTTACCTTTTGCTATTCTAGATCTTGGCATATTTTAATTATCTTTGTTAAAATCAAATTTAAGAAAATGGATAGTAAAATACTAGAGTTCCTTCATAAAGTATCAGACAAGATAGAGGAGATTGAAGATATGGTCGAAGATTACGGCTATAAAGAAAAATTCCTGTCTTGTATTGTCGTTGGTGTTATCTCTGAAAGCGATGAGCACGGTTCTCTTTTAAACTCTATCTACTCTATGTGCATCGATTCTGATGAAGAGATGGAGAAGATAGAAGATTTTATCAAAACTACATACTCAAAACTCACTAAAGACAAGAGGGATGGTATGGATTCCATTTTCAAGGATATAAATTTAAACTAATGAATGGTCTAATAAGAAAAATTATCATAGGGCAAAACCCTAAGGATGGCATGGCTTATTACCTCGGCATGAGAGCTGGGGATGGTACGGTCTCAGCCATAATTATCGATGGTGAATATCTACACAAGTATTCAAAGGTTAGGTACATGGTCTACGTTGAGAATGACGAAGGCACAAACCTATGGAAGTCTGTCAATGACGTCCCTTGTATAATTGAGTACGATCTAAACTTTTGATATGAAGACAATGAATCTTTTTGTCGTTAAGGTAGACAAGCCTATTAACGACACTATGAAAACAGAAGGTGGTCTAGAGTTATTCGTTGACACTAGGTTCAATGAGTTTGAACACAGACAAGTGTTTGGTGAAGTAGTCTCTGCCCCACTGTTAATCGAGAATGATGTAGAGCCTGGAGATACACTTTACTTCCACCACTTGGTTGTTGTAGAAGGTGGTCAGAAAATCCCATGGGAAGAGAATCACTACATCGTTAAGTGCGATAAGCAGTTCACTATTGGTAACCAGGCGTTTGCTTACAAGAAGAAAGGTAGTAATGAGATCACCCCTTTGTTTGGATGGTGCTTACTTGAAGAGGCAGAAGTAGAGAAAAAAGAATCTTTCATAGAGCTGGTGAATACAGAAGAAGACCTACCGCTTACAGGTATTGTTTCTTTTGACGCAGACTGCTTAGAAGAACTTGATGTCAAGAAAGGAGACGAGGTAGGGTTCGCAAAGAACATGGACTATCGTGTAAACATAGACGGTAAAGAATACTACCGTGTAAGATCGGAGGACCTGCTGTATGTCAAAGAATAGTTTTACAACGATTAGCGCTTCTAGAAAGCTAATGTCTAGTATGGAGGAAGCCATTGACAACATGATACAAGAGGTAAAGAAACCTATTGATCAAGAGATTAGTGGTAGCGCTAGGAAAGCAGAGCTTCAGTCTGTAAAGCAGACAGCCATAGACTGCAAAGAACTGATAATAGAACGGCAGAAACTAGCTGAGATGATAAAGTCTTTAGAAGACAACGGTACTATCGAAGACAAGAAAGACTTCGGTGGCGGCTTTGCTGAGAAGTACTCAAAGAAATAACACATTAAATTTAACGACATGCCTAAGTATAAATGCGATTGCCATAAGAAAGTATATACCATTGCTAACGTGAAGATTAAAGTCAAAGATGGAGAGCTTTACTCTGAAGGTGCTGACTGCCCTAAGTGTGGAAAGAATATGAAACTAGCAAATCCTAAGTCTGGTGTAGCTAACTTCAGTAGTAACTCTATGGGGCAGGTGAGGTAGTATGGCTGGTCTTGTAAATATAGAAGGCTTTAGCGATACTATAGTAAACATCTGTCCAGACAACACTAAAGGTGAAGTCATTGAGCTGGAAGGTTTGTACATACAGCTACCAAAGAAACCTAAGAAGTCAGAAATCTTATATCACGATAAAAAGAAATCTGACCAAAGGTGGACGAGAGAAGAAATACCAGAAGCTCTCAAAGCTATTAGGAGTATGGATGAGTGGTACGAATCTCCTAGAGAGTTTAGAGAGAAGTACACTCCTTACATTGACCAAGAGTTCAAGCGAAGAAAGCATGGGGTGTGGTTCTATAATAACGGTGAACCTACATACATAACTGGTAGGCACTACATGATATTGCAGTGGAGTAAGTTTGACGTAGGTTACCCTTACTACTTTGTATTCCAAAGAAAACTATTCTTACACATGCAGGCTTGCGAAGTAGATCCTAGGTGTCTAGGTCAGAACTTCGTGAAGTGCAGACGTTCTGGATACACTAATATGATCAGCTCTGTGTTGGTTGATGAGGCTACCCAGGTGAAAGAAAAGCTTTTAGGCATACAGTCTAAGACTGGTAAGGATGCACAGGAGAATATATTCATGAAGAAAGTAGTTCCAGTGTTTAGCGCATACCCTTTCTTCTTCAAGCCTATCCAAGATGGTACTACAAATCCTAGGATGGAACTGGCATTCCGTGAGCCATCAAAGCGCATCACTAAGAACAACAAAGTAACTAGAAGAGGGGATGCCCTCAATACTATTATAAACTGGAAGAACACTGTAAACAACGCATACGATGGTGAGAAAACCCACAGGCTGTACTTAGATGAGTCTGGTAAATGGGAGAAGCCAGCTGATATCAATGAAGCCTGGAGGATAGAAAAAACATGCCTGATTGTTGGTAGAAGGATTATTGGTAAGGCGTATGTCGGTAGCACAGTAAACCCAATGGATAAGGGTGGTGAGGAGTACAGAGTTTTGTATTATGACTCAGATCCAAAGGATAGAAACGAGAACGGTAGAACCAAGAGTGGGCTGTATAGTATCTTTATCCCAGCCTATGAAGCACTAGAGGGATTCTTTGATATATATGGTAACTGTATCGAGGATGATCCAGCCTCTCCAGTCATGGGTATTGACGGTGAGATGATAGAGATAGGCAGTAAGACTTACCTTAAGAACGAAAGAGCTTCACTGAAAGGTAGACACTCAGAACTGAATGAGATCATACGCCAGTTCCCATGGACTATTGAAGAAGCATTCCGTGATAGTATCGAGTCTAGTCTATTCAATGTAGGTAAGCTGTACGAACAGATAGACTACAATAACAATATGTACCCCAACCCAGTTGTCAAGGGTAACTTTATCTGGAAAGAGAAAGACAAAGAGGTTGTCTTCTCACCAACATCGAATGGTAGGTTCAGAATATCATGGATGCCTAAACCAGAAGATAGGAATAAGATTGTAGACGATAGAGGTAAGGTATCCCCTGGTAATGCTCACATTGGCGTAGGGGGTGTGGATAGTTACGACCTTGACCAAACTCTAGATAACAGAGGATCTAAGGGTGCGTTGCACATGTACAATAAGTTTAACATGCATGCACCTAGCAATATGTTTGTACTTGAATACGCTTCTCGTCCAGAGCTTGCTAGTATATTTTATGAAGATGTATTAATGGCTGCTGTGTACTATGGTTACCCTCTATTGATAGAGAACAATAAGTATGGTATTGTAAGGTACTTTGAGCAGAGAGGTTTTGATGGTTATCTTATGGATAGACCAGATCACTTGAAAGCTCCAGGATCTAAGTCAGTGAGAACCAAGGGTATACCATCTAACTCTGTAGATGTAATACAGTCTCATGCACAGGCAATCGAAGCATACATACACAGCCACGTTGGTGACAACATTGACACTGGTGAGCCTGGTAATATGTATTTCAACAAAACACTTGAGGACTGGATAGGTTATAGGATAGACAAGAGAACAAAGTTTGACCTTACCATTAGTTCTGGTCTATGTCTCTTAGCTGCACAGAAGGTTAAAGTTAAAGAAGAGACTAGATCAAATTTTTCAGATAAACAATTTTTTAGAAAGTTTAAGCCTAAATCTTACCACTCATAGATTTACTATATTTGCGAGGACATGAATAGCTATCAAAAGAATAAAAAGTATGGGTTCCCAGACCCTCTGGTATCGGCAGATATCAAGAAGTCTCCAGATTATGGGTTGAAGTTCGCTAAGGCGATCATGGATCAATGGGGGAAGATGGATGCTGAGAATTCACTGTTAAGAAAAAGACACAATGTTTTTAACAGGAATAAACTATACGCTAACGGAACTCAAGATACTACTATTTACACACAGCTGTTAACATCACTAGATCCAAATAATGGTGATGGTAGCTTCTTAAACTTAGACTTTACTCCAGTTCCAATACTGCCTAAGTTTGTTAGGATTGTAGTCAACAAGATACTCTCTAAGAAACCATACCCAAACCTTGAAGCAGTTGACCCCCTCTCTTCTTCAGAGAAAGACATACAACGCAGGAAGGTTGAGATGCAGATTCTAGCTAAAGAGAAAACAGCTGCTATTGCTGAGAAGCTAGGTGAGGGAGATGCTAAGACTAAGAACATACCAGAGACACTAGAAGAGGCTGAGATCTTTAGCCAAAATAACATAAAGTCATCTGGAGAGATAGCTGCTCAGATTGCAACAAACCTAACCCTAGAATGGAATGATTTTGATGATAACATCTTTAGAAGAGCAGTCCTTGATCTTGTGAGATACGGTATGGGTGTTGTGAAAAGAAGCAATGACCCTAACTATGGTATTGTTGAAGAGTACATTGACCCAGATAAGTTTATTCATAGCTACACAGAAGACCCTAACTTTAATGATCTAATCTATGCAGGTCATATTAAGACTATCACGATCAGTGAGTTGAGAAGACTTGCTGCAGGTCAGTTAGAAGAAGAAGAACTACAAGAGATAGCAAAGTCTACAGCCAGAAATAAAGGCTATGACATGACTGGGTTTTCTAAGACAAATTATGACGAGCATACTCAGAGATACAGATACGGGTATGATGAGTACATGGTTGACATATTAGACTTTGAATTCAAGGCGGTGGACTGCCTCTATTTTGAATCTAAAGAAAGTAAACATGGGAACGTAGGGTTCTACTTCAAGGGTGATAGCTATAAGAAACCAGAGAACTCTGTTTACGAGAGAGAGGTTTCTAAGATGGAGAACGAGGTTGTATATGGAGGAACATATATTTTAAACTCCAAGAAGATCCTAAACTATTGTCTCAAATCAAACCTACCTAAGAACATTCATGATCTTTCAAGAGTAAACCTTTCTTACTTCCCAGTAGCTACTAACCTTATTGACATGGTTCCTAAGTCAATGGTTGATAGCTGTATTGGTTTTGCCGATCAGTTACAGTTGACTCACTTAAAGATTCAACAAGCTATTGCTAAGGCTAAGCCAGATGGATTGATCATCGACATCGAAGGGTTAGAGAATGTACAGCTAGGTAAAGGCGGTGAGTTACAACCTCTTGACCTCCAAGATATTTACGAGCAGACTGGTGTATTCTACTACAGAAGTAAGAACCCAGAGGGAGGATTCCAGAACCCACCTATTCGTGAGATTGGTAACTCAATCAGAAACATCAATGAGTTTATTGGTATTTACAATCACTACTTAAGATTGATCAGAGATACTACTGGTATCAACGAGATGATGGATGGTAGTACACCTAAGGGAGATACTCTTGTGGGTGTTCAACAACAAGCTATTGCTGCTGGTAATAACGCTATATACGATATCACCAATGCCTCTATGGTCTTGTTCAAGAAAGTATCTTCTGATATCGTCAAGTGCTTGCAAGTAATACCTAGAGAATCTATTCTTTACAAAGCATACGAGAACGCAATAGGGAAGGAGAACACTTCTTTGATTACATCCTTCAGCGATCTTTCTTTATACAACTTTGGAGTTACAGTAAGGAAAGAGATGGAGGAGCAAGAAAGAATACTTCTTGAGCAAAACATACAAGTATCACTTGCTCAGAAAGAACTTGACCTTGAAGATGCAATAGCTATTAGACAGCTCAAAGATGTCAACCAAGCTCAAAGGCTTTTGATTGTTAAGAGAAAGAAACGTATGGCTACGAATCAACAGATGGCTATGCAGAACTCTCAGATGCAAGCTCAGATTCAACAGCAGTCTGCAGCTGCAAGTTCTCAAGCTAGAATGCAAGAGATGCAGATGGAAGCTCAGATCAAGTCTCAAATGATGCAGCTTGAATCTCAGATGGAAATGCAGATGAAGCAAGCAGAGCATGAGATGAGAAAAGAGATTGAGATGCTTAAGGCTCAAGCACTACTTGGTATGAGATCTGAAGGAGAAGAGTTCAAAGAGAAGCTTGAGGTTCTTAAAGAAGACAGAAAGGACAAGAGAGTTGATAAGCAAGCAGCTAAGCAATCAAAGCTTATCTCTCAGAGAAAAGGTGAGAGAGGTGAGCTTCCAGAAGTTCAGTCTGATGACAGTGAGCAGCCTGGAGAATTAGATCAGATTATAGACCAATTAATACAGTAAGATAATGGCAGCTATTAATTTAGATACAGCGGCAAGACTTGACATAACTTGTAGAAAAGGAGATACATTTCAATTAGAGATTGACTTTGAACAAAGTATTCCTACTGCAACGTGGTTGATGCATGTTAGAGAAACAGATACATCAGAAGAGGATGAAAATATAATAATACCTGAGGATGATATAACTTTTGCTGTTTCAGATAACTCAAGCGGTGTTACAAATGCTCTGTTAACAGTCACTATTGCCGATAGTGTTATGGCGGAAGTTCAATCTGGAACTTATGTTTACGATATACAAAATGATTCTGTTAATGTAACTAAGACTTACGTGTTTGGTTTATTCAAAGTAAATGAAGATGTAACAACACCTTGATATGGCAATAACTATAAAAATAAATACACCTTCACCTATTTCTATAAATGCAGGACCTATTGCCAGTGAGCCTAGTACAGTAAACGTATTAAGCAGTACAGGTGAAACTTTAGGGTTTTTAGATTCAGCTAAGGCTGAAACGATTAATTTAACAAGTGGTGCAGTATCTTTTACTAAAGTTGGTAGTCAAGGACAGGTATCAACTACCCAATCAGCTTCTGGTATAGCTTATGAGCCTCAACATCCTACCGCTAATTTTAGCACGGTATCTGGTGATAGTTGGGATAACTATACTTCTGGCAATTATGATCGCACACAACCAGTTTTTCCAGCTAGTTATGCTACAATCAAACGTAACGCTACACAAGCAGATGTAAGAGGAACACCAGCAACTAGTACAAGTGCATCAGATGCAGTAGTTCCAACGATACTAGAATCAAATAATGCTTTCGGTAACAAGTTTAGATACACAGATGATCAAGGTAATGCTTCAAATGCTACTGTTGGATCAAACTTATATGCTCATGTAGATTGGCTTAATCATAACTGGAGTACCGCAGGCTCAACGGCTTACTATGTTATTGACCATCTTACGGGCTTTGGCTACACAGTAAAATATGAAGATGATGACGGAGTATTTAACGTTCAAAATACATCCAATGGTCAAACTTGGGAGGACTGGATAAGCTACATTAACGGCACACATCATGGATATACTGGCTGGATGCCTTTAGATTGTGGCGAGGTTATGAATGCTCATGGAGCTTGCTCACAACCACAATTAACTTGGGCAAATAACTTCTTTGAGTTTGAAGCTACGGCTGGAAATGGTAGAGGTTCATTTATTACTGGTGAAACTTCAAGCATTGTGAACACTGGTTTCTTATCAATATTTGATACTGCAAATCTTGATCTTATACGATCAGTTACAAAAGCCAAAGATGGGAGTTTTTTCAATAGGATAGCAAACTGTTTCATGAAAAGAAAACACTACTAAAATGAACAAGTATATCAGACAAACAATGGTACAGTACATTGTTGAAGACGAAGTAGAGGCTAATAGCTATGCAGAAGCGGAGGCTTTACCTATCACGCAAGAAGTTCCAGAAGGTGCTGAAATTCAAGTGCCCATAGCTATATTGAAGGATAACTATAGAAATAAGTTATGAGAGATATAAAAAGAATCGTATTACACTGTTCAGCTACTGTAGAAGGTAAAGAGTATTCTGTAGATACTATAAGAAGTTGGCACACAGCAAAAGGTTGGTCTGACATAGGGTATCACTATCTCATCAGTCTAGATGGATGCATAGGTATTGGTAGACCAATAGACAAGCAGGGTGCTCACGTTAGGGGTCACAATAAAGATACTATCGGTATCTGTTATGTTGGTGGTGTAGACGCTGATCTTAAACCAAAAGATACCATGACTCCAGAACAGGAAGATACTTTCAGAAGTCTTGTTGCTTCTATCAGAACTTTGTTCGGAGAAGATATAACTATCCATGGTCACAATGAATTTTCATCCAAGGCTTGTCCTAGCTTTATAGTTAAGGAAAAGTTCTCTGATTTATATTAATTATTAAACTAACAATTATGATTTGCGAAACATGTTGTAACTGTCCTTTGTGTGCCTTGTGTCCTTTTTGCAAGGGATAGATTAGACCTTAAATAATCATGAAAGCTCCGATTACCTTCGAGCAGTTTGTAAAGAATCCTACGATGGCAGTATTCTTTTTGGTGACACTAGCAGTTGGCTATCTGTACATTGATAACAGGATGAACTACACTAGCCAGATAGAGGCATGCTCTAAACGCACAATCTATTTAGAAGGTAAGATAGAACAGCTTTCCATGCGATTACACAAGAGTGATAGCATCCTAGCTAGGACTGCTGCAAGACTTGAAATACTTAACGAGCTTGCAGGTAAGTAATAAATATATAATAGCTATAGCCGTAGTAGTTGTCATTTGTACACTACTCATTCGTAACTGCAAGAATGAAGTTGACATAGTAGATCCTCCTCAGTACAGGTATGAGACTATTCGAGACACAGTAACCACTACAATAACCAAGACTAAGATTGACACCATAGTTATTGAGATAGAAGAAACTATCAATAACATTATGGATAGAACAGAGACTGTGGTTAGGGAGGTAATAAAAGAAAGGGACTCAATGGTTGTGCGAGTGGTTGAACTAGAGCAAGTGACCAATATCTTTGTTTACGATACTGTAAAAGTATTTGTAGATATACCTCCAGATAGTGTAACAGTTTATAGTGTATGGGAGTACGAAAGTTTTGATGGAATAGAAAAGACAATAAAGAGGGATACCTTACAGAAAAGTAGAGTACATAGGCATTACGCTCAGAAATACATCATTAAATAGACAAGGTGTTTATTAATTATCTTTGCTTTTATGAAAGCCAGAAAAAAGAAAACTGCTTCTAACTCTCAGAGGATTAAAAACCTACTGAAGAAGTACAATCTTTCTGGTGTTAATAAACCAAAGAGAACTCCTGGT
>Ga0208666_1000918_pt1 | contig 13457 bp, 7 predicted proteins | sample 5B_taG_FD_184078 | JGI IMG/M metagenome (GOLD analysis project Ga0208666, IMG submission 184078) | Marine viral communities from the Subarctic Pacific Ocean - 5B_ETSP_OMZ_AT15132_CsCl metaG (SPAdes) (version 2) | ecosystem: Environmental > Aquatic > Marine > Oceanic | place: Pacific Ocean...
TGTACTTTCAAATGGAAACGTAAATTTTTATGATGGTGGCACTCAATATTATGGGTCCATATCAAAAACTTCTTCTGGCAGTTTCGAACTTCTTGGATATACTAATCTAGATTTAGTTGCTGATGGTACAAGAATTTCTATAGATCAAATTGGTGTTGGTATAAATTCTACACAACCAACAGCAGAATTGGATGTTAATGGAAAGGTTGCTCTCGGAAGTTCTGTTTATGATTCTAATGGAAGTACTGGATCTAATCAACAGATACTATCCAGTGCTCCTGGTATAGGAGTTTCTTGGGCAAGTATTCAAGATATTGCAATATCAGTAGATAAGATTCAAGAAGATAATACATCAGCAGAGGTAGTAGATACTGGGACTGATGGACATTTTAAGGTATTAACAGAAGGAGCAGAAAGATTCCGTATAGGTCCAGCAGGCATTGCTACTTTCTTTGGAAATGGAACAGCGACCATAGCAAGTCCTAATGATTTAAATTTAAATGCTAATACTGTTGCTATAAGCACGGATATAACTATCGGTGGTAAAATTGGATTAGGTAATCCAGTAGATTATGGAAGTGCAGGTGAAGTATTAACTTCTAATGGTGGTAGCAGTCCTCCTACATGGCAAAGTTCATCTGGAGGAGGAGGAGTACAAGATAAGATTCAAGAAGACAATACATCAGCGGAAGTAGTAGATACCGGAACTAATGGTCACTTTAAGGTATTAACAGAAGGAACAGAAAGATTCCGTATAGGTCCAGCAGGCATTGCTACTTTCATTAATGAAATTCATGGCAATGGTCAGAGATTGGGAAGTTACAACAGTAGTGGAAGATTTAGTGGATTATCTGTAACTGATGGAGAATCTTATTATGGAAATAATAAATTATTTACTTCATCTAGCAATGAATTTGGTTTAAGAGCTTTTGCAAATAATAGTGCATATTTAAAATCTAATAGTGGTGGTTTTGGTGGTGGCAATGTTTATCTACAATCTTATAATACAACAAGTGGTGGATATCTTATTGCAAAAGGTACAGACAGTGTTGAATTACATCATAGTGGAACAAATAATAAAAAATTAGCAACCACTGATGCCGGTATAACTGTTACGGGTATTTCTAGTGCTACTGAAGGATTTGACTTTGAAGTTCAATCTGGTGGAACTCCCGTAACTACTAATTCTGTCAAAATTCTAAACTTTAGTGGAACTAATAATACTATCACTTATGATGCTTCAACAAAAACAGTCGATATTGATATTGATAGTGGTTCTGGTAGTGGTGGAGTACAAGATAAGATTCAAGAAAATAATACATCAGCAGAAGTAGTAGATACTGGAACCAATGGACACTTTAAGGTATTAACAGAAAACGTAGAAAGATTACGCATTATTGCAAATGGTAATGTTGGTATTGGAACTACGAGTCCAGTAGCACCACTTGATGTTGTTGATGGTCTTAGGGTAACTGGTGGCATTACTACCATCACAGGTACTGATATTCATGTGAATAGTCCTCATATTAGTAGTAGTTGTCTTTTAATAGCTGGGGGTGCTGATGGAGGAATGAGTCGGTTAGATACAACTGCTAACTTAACTTGGGATCCTTTAAATCAGAGGTTAAAAACAGAAAGTCTCAAAATTGACCAGCACATTTATGCTGGAATAACTAATTTAGGACTAGGAGGAACCACTGGTACTAATGGTCAAGTTCTTACATCTACTGGAGTAGGTGTTACTTGGTCCGATCCTACTGGTGGTTCTGGTGGTGTTGGAATATCGTCAGATAGAATTAAAGAAGGAAATACATTAGCAGAAGTAGTAGATACTAATGGTGATGGTCACTTTAAGGTGGAGACAGAAGGGACAGAAAGGTTCCGTATAGGTCCAGCAGGTATTGCTACTTTCTTTGGAAATGGAACAGCAAACATAGCAAGTCCTAGTGATTTAACTTTCTCTACGAATGATACAGAAAGACTTCGTATATCTTCTGCTGGAAATGTCGGTATTGGAACTGATGACCCAATATATAAATTGGATCTTCTTGGGATTAACGTACTTGCAAATATAAAAAGTACAAATAATAACTACGTCCTTCAATTTGCTGGAAATAACTGTCCATATGATGTATATGTAGGAACAGATAATGCAAATAATTTCCTTTTTGCTAATGACAATAATGATGGAACATTTTCAGAAAGACTTCGTATTGGATCTGCTGGACAAATTGGTCTTGGTGGAGCAAATTATGGATCGTCAGGTCAGGTATTAACCTCAAATGGATCAAGTTCCGCACCAACTTGGCAAACTGTTTCTGGTGGTGGTGGAGTACAAGATAAGATTCAAGAAAATAATACATCAGCGGAAGTTGTAGATACTGGAACAAACGGACACTTTAAGGTATTAACTGATGGAACAGAAAAGTTCCGTATAGGTCCAGCAGGCATTGCTACTTTTACTGCGGATATTGCCGCAGATTCTGGAAATCCAGGTCAGATAAACATAGATCCAACTACTTCTACCAGTAATGGCAGGATTAGGTACTCTGGTACAAAAACATTTATGATTGAGGGTGGATCAAATTCCGACAACAAAATTGAAATTCATGGTCATCAAAATAGTTTAAACATCCTTTGTGAGGGACAGGGAGAAACTGAGTTATATTTTAATGGTAATAAAAAATTAGCAACCACTGGTGCAGGTATAACTGTTACGGGTATTTCTAGTGCTTCTGATGGATTTGACTTTGAAGTTGAATCTAGTGGAAGTCTTGTAACCACCAATTCAGTTAAAACCCTAAACTTTACTGGAAATAATAATACCATTACTTATAATGCTTCAACAAAAACAGTCGATATTGATATCGATGGTAGTTCTGGTAGTGGTGGAGGCACAGTTGTCTCAGGAACATTTACTGCCACTGCTGGTTCTCCATCTACACTAAATACTTATGCTTATGACTCAGCAGAACTTGTATTTGAATACACTGTATTTGTTAAAAATGGTTCAGATTATCAAAGTCAAAAATTATTGGTTATGAGAGACGGAACAACTGTACACTCAACTCAATATGGAGTTATGTATAGCAACAATCTATTAGTTGAATTAGATGCTACAATAAGTGGCAGTAATCTTTTATTGCGAGCCACACCAGAAACAGGTGTAAACGGATCAACCACATATAGACTTAAGAGAGAGGTAGTTTAGAATGGAAAATAATATTGAGATTTATGAGGAAAGAAAAACTGCCTTTGAATTGCATAAAGATAGTCTGCCAAAGGAACCATCAGGGACAGATGTAAAGAAAGAATATTGGGTTGGATGTTATACAAAAGATGACTGGGAATTCATTCACGTTGAATTGATGAAGGATGGGTCTTTAGAAGATAATATACCAACTGATATATGTGAATGTCCGAATGATTGTCTACAGAGTGAGACGAGGGGAATATATTTACTCACTGATACTGAAGCAAGTGCATTACAAAATCATCCTAAAGTAAAATATTTGCATGTCAATACTGCAAAGTATCCTGGCACTTATCTAACGAATCCTGATGATATCGCTTTTTCAGAACCATCATCAAAAACTTATAGATATGCGTCAGTTGTAAAACATCAGAGAGATCCAACTATCTCTGGTTATATGGAGAATAATCCAGATTCAACATTACTAAACAGAGGAGGATATCAATTAAAAAGGCATCAACAAAAAATTGATCCTTGGTATGGATCGGATGATAGTACAATATTTACAGACAGGATTCAACAATATGGAACAGGTGTTGATGTAGATGTTATTGTATGTGATCAGGACATGTGGTTTGGACACATTGAATTTCTTAATCCAAGTGGCATATCAAACATAAAAGAGTCTAATAATTCGACAGCATCTTCAACTTCTGCACCCTCTAATTATGTTGGTACAAATGTATTAAAAAGTGGGTTCTCATCTTCCTCAACAACTGGTTATTGTGAAGTATTAGATTTAGTATTAGATGCTCCTTATTATATTGATAAGGCATGGTTTGAAGCAGATGCGAGTAATAGATTAATAGAAAGATGGGATGGAACGACTGTACCTGTCGAATCAGTGGCAAGAGAATGGTGGACTGATTCATCAAAGAGATCTGCATCTTTCTCAAGTGCAGGAACTATTTCATCCTCAAGCATATCTTCTTATACAAGAGCTACTTGTAATGGAAGTAACACTGCATATCATACTGGTTTTGGATTCCATGGAACTCCCTGTGCATCACAGGCATATGGAAGACAATATGGTTGGGCATACAATGCAAATAAATGGTTCTTGAATCTTTATGGAACTAGTAGTATCGGTCTCGAAAATGGGTTTGATATTCAAAAAATATTTCATCAAACCAAACCAAATCGAAGTTCTGACAATACAAAAAATCCAACAGTATCGAGTAATAGTTGGGGATTAAGACAAAACACTTTGAGTTCTGGATATTATTATTTTAGAGAGGGTGCAACTGGAGGTAATGGAACTTCATATTCTACACGTCCTGCATTCATGAGTAATTTTTATGGTGGATCAAGTGCGTCTAGATGTAATGAATATGTTGATGGTCATGCAGCGATCACTGCTGGTGATGAGTTGATAGCCTCTGGAGTGATTTTTGTATGTGCTGCTGGAAATCATAATCAAAAATTAGTACAGAGTAATCATCCAGATTACAATAATTATTATGCTTCAAGTGCAGATACAGATTATGCAGATGCAAAAACAAATAGCGCATATTCATTAATGAATAATACGCCCACTTATAATAGTATAAATCGTCCTGGTTTTCCAGAACAGATTGGTGTTGATCGAACCACCACACCATTCACTTATAAAACAATTGGTGTTGGTGCCTTAGATGATGATCATACTGCTGGTGGGTTAGAAAGAAAGGCAAGTTATAGTAATATGGGAAATATTATTGATTGCTGGGCTGCTGCAGATACCACTATCTCTGCTGGTGATGATAATACTGGTACAAGATACAATAGATATGATGCCTATTATAGTATTCCAAATACATATAGTATTTCAGTTTCGAATTCAGGATCATCTGCCTATACATTGAGTGGATCTGATCGAAATGGGTCCGTAAGTGGTAACAATGCCACTGTTAATCTAAAAGTTGGTGATACTATAAGTTTTTCTGTGAATGCGAGTGGACATCCATTCTTTATCAAGACTGCTTCTAGCACTGGAACTGGAGATCAAGCAACAGGTGTAACAAACAACGGTGCTCAAAGTGGAACTGTTTCTTGGACTCCTGATACCACAGGAACTTATTACTATATTTGTCAATACCATGGAAGTATGGTTGGACAAATAAGTGTTACATCATCGACGGGTTCTGTTGAATCTGAAGATATAACATTTAGTGGAACAAGTTCAGCAACTCCAGTTACAGTTGGTTTGATTGCTACCAAGTTACAATATAATCGAACTTGGACTTATGCAGATGTAAGAAACTGGTTGGCATCTCAAGTTGGTGATACAACTACATCTTATTTTTATTCTGGAACTGAAGCAACTACGGCAACAGATTCTAATTGGTCTGATACTTATAATTTGCAAGGATCAAATTTAAGAATTATATATGATGCTCCAACTACAGACACAACTAATCCAACTTTAAGTAGTTCTGTTCCAACGGATAATGCAACAGGAATTGCAATCAATACAAATATTGTTCTTAATTTTTCCGAATCAGTAACTGCACAAAGTGCTAAAAATATTGTCATTTACAAAGCATCTGATGATTCTACTGTAGAAACTATCTCTGTAACTAGTGGTCAGGTAACAGGATCAGGAAGCAGTCAGATAACAGTTAATCCAAGTAGTGATTTTGATACAAACACAAGTTATTATATTTTAATTGATTCTGCTTCTTTTAAAGATGCCTCGGGTAATTCTTATGCTGGAATATCAGACAAAACAAGTTTAAATTTTACCACTGTAGTTCCAGACACAACTGATCCGACCTTAATCAGTTCTAGTCCTGCTAATGGTGCAACAGGAATTGCAATCAATACAAATATTGTTCTTAATTTCTCTGAAGCAGTGGATGCAGAAAGTGGAAATATTATCATATATAAAGAATCTGATGATTCTGTTATTGAAACAATTGATGTAACTAGTGGTCAGGTAACAGGATCAGGAAGCAGTCAGATAACAGTTAATCCAAATAGTGATCTTGACGTAAGCACGAGTTATTATATTCAAATTGCTGCTACTGCTTTTGATGATGCTGCGGGTAATTCTTATGCTGGAATATCAGACAAAACAAGTTTAAGGTTTACTACTTCCTCCAGTGGTGCTGGAAGTGTAAGTGGATTTACTTTCAGTGGTGCTAATTTAACTTTTAGTGGAAATATCACTATAAATATCTAAAAAACTATAATGGCAGATAAAAGGTTTGGTGTTAAAGAATTAATTGTACTGGGTTCTGGAACTCCAACCATATCAACTATATCGAGCCCTGGCGATTTAAATCTAAATGCTAATAATATAGGCATAAATTCTACACAACCAACAGTAGAATTAGATGTCAATGGAAAGGTTGCTTTAGGAAGTTCTGTTTATGATTCTAATGGTAGCACTGGAACTTCTGGGCAAGTATTATCTAGTGTCCCTGGTGTAGGTGTTTCTTGGACAGACCAAACTGGTGGTTCTGGTGGTAGTGGTGGTAGTTCAGATCCTGTAGGAACTATTGTTGCCTGGGCTGGTTCGGTAGCAAGTATTCCTAGTGAATATCAACTTTGTGATGGTACATCGGCACAAACATCAGAACTAGTAGCAATTACTGGTGCTAATGTTCCTGATTTAAGATCTAGATTTATTGTTGGTGCTCATGATGTTAGTGGAACAGGAACATGGCCTAATGTCGGTGTTGGTTCTACTGGTGGTAGTGCTAATGCTATATTAGTTTCTCATAATCATGGTGCTGGAACATACTCAGCACAATCTAATGGAATTCACAATCATAGTGTAGGATCGGGTGCTGATCGGTTTCAAACACAAAATAGTAGTGATGTGAATAACTCACCTGATGGTCACACTTCAGATGACGGCGATCAAGGAGACTTCCTTGAGGGTTTTGCTGCAAATACAAATAATAATGGATCCCACACTCATACTATAAGTGGTAGTTCCGCTACTGTTGGTAAAGATAATACTGGTGCCAATTCAACTTCACAAACAGGAACCAACGCAAACCTCCCTCCATATTATGCACTTTGTTATATTATTAAGCACACTGCAACTGGTGGTGGGACTACCACCAAAATTGCAATTTTGCAGGACAAGAAAACTTCAGGAACTGATGGTGGAACATTTACCAGTGGTGCATGGCAAGATAGAACTTTAAATACAGAAACTGATCCAGAATCAATTGTTGGGGGGATACCCAATATTTTTATCTTACAAGCAGGAAATTATAAGATAAATTGGAGTGCTCCGGCACACGCAGTGGATTCGCATCAATCAAAATTACTTTATGCAAATAATATCAGTTTTACCAGTTCTTCTGAAGTATTGGGAAGTTCTGAAGCATGTCATGATCCCCTCCTTGAAGGAAATAATAATATACAAACTAGATCCTTTGGTGAAACAATACTTACTCTCACTCAAGCAACTTTCCTTAAAATTCAACATAGATGTACGGATACGAAATCAAATACTGGTTTTGGTGTTCCTTCAAATTTTGGTGTAGATGAAGTTTATACTCAAGTAGTCATTCAAGATTTAAGTTCTGGTGGTGGAAGTGGAACATTAACGAATATTGATGTAAAACAATATGCGGATGAGAATACACCAAGAACAGAGTATGGATGTAGTAATCCGATTGAAGTTACAGTAAATGCCGGAATTACTACAATAGGAATTGGGTCTACGAGTAATGCATTCGGAAAACGTTATATAGGACCCACAGAACCAACTGTAGATGTTTGTGATGGTGATATTTGGTTTGATACTACTTCTACTTCTGGTGGTCCATATGCTAGTGGACAAATAATAAAAACTGGAACATATTCAACTGGTTGGGGAGTTGGAAATAGTACTGTTATAAGCAGCACTACCTATACTGATATAAAACTAAGCGGCACCAATCAGACTGCACATAACATTACAAGAAATTCTATTGGAACCTTTGACTGGGGTAGTCCAGAGGCTCTTATGTTTGATAAAATTAGTAATAATAGTGATTTAGAAGTTACCGTATATTTTCCAACTTATCTGTCCAATAATAGCAATCCAGAGAATGGATCTGGTATAAGATGTTTTGGTAGATGGAATCAGAATCAGATGGCAGACCATAACGGAGCTACCGTCTATGCCCCACTAAGTTCTCAAAATAGCGGACCCTATAATACTTGGAATGCTCATGGATATGGAGGAAATGCAGCTGGGGCGATTATATATAGTTGGAATACTAGAGAAGCCGAAATGGGATTCTCTTTTTATAATCCAACGCATCCATATGCACCAGAATATAAATTCTGGGATAAGACTGGACCTATTGAATTGAAATTTCAAGCAGCATTGTATAGTGCCAATGGCACACTATACATTGGTTCTTATCCGATTGATCCTCAATTCAATGATTACTGGACAATGATAGGAAAAGTAATCGTTCGAGAAATAGCACGTTAAAACCATGAAAAATAATATTATAACAGCATTACAAGCACTTGCTCCAGGAGCAGAATGGGCACTTAGTGGTGGTGTATACTCTGGATTGGATTGGCATGATGGACACGGACATGACAAACCAACTGAGGAAGAAATCACTGCAAAGATTGCTGAACTTGATAACGAAGAAGCAATGAAACTTCTGCGAGAAGAAAGAAATAAAAGAATTACAAAGACTGATTGGAGAGCATCATCAGACCTTACACTTTCTTCAGAGTGGTCTGCTTATCGTCAGGCACTTAGAGATCTTCCTTCTACAGCAACTCCGACTCTAGACGCAAGATATAATTTAGATCTTACTTCCATTACTTGGCCGACTGAACCTTCTTGAACATCATAACAATAAATACAGGAAAGAATAATATAAAATGGGTATAAAAATACGACAAGGTGGGCAATGGGTAGAAGTTGCAGTAGGTTCTGATCTTACTAGGGGTTCTTCTTTAGTAAGACTTGGTACAACAGCAGTATTTGGACTAGGAGAAGCAGCATTTACTAATATTCCATCTATTGCTAAGAAAATCATCGTATCCATGTATAGGTTTAGTTTCACTGGTACTACTGATGATTTTATTATGGAAGTTGGTGATAGTACTGGATATGTTCAGAGTGGATATCAATCATCTTATGATAACAGAGACGCAAGTCCAGATGCAAAATATAGAACTAATGCTTATGGAATTGCTGATGATACATGGTATGCATGGGAATATAATATCAATATAGAATTAGTAAATGTATCTGGAAACAGTTGGGTTATCACACATATGGGTGGTAATAATGATAATGATAGTACACCTGGAGCAATATTATATGGTGGTGGTAGTATAACACTATCCAATGCACTTGATAAACTAAGAATAAAAACTGTTAATGGTCGAACTCTTGATAATGGAGAGGTAACTGTTTATTATGAAACCGCAAGTGATCCTAGTTCTAGTGGTTCTAGTGTAAGTAGACAAACTTTTAGTGGTTCTACGAGTTCTACACATGCTGATGATGCTGATGAAAGGATTACAATAGCAGCATATAAATCTTACTCATTACTAAAATTGAATGTTTCTCATCCAGCATGGGTAAGAATTTATCCTACAACTACAGCAAGAACAGCAGATGCATCTAGAACTATTGCTGAAGATCCTACTCCTGGATCTGGAGTAATCGCTGAAGCTATTACAACTACAACTAATGAGGATGTTCTCTTTACTCCTGCATTGATGGGATTTAATGATGACTCGACCCCATCAACAAATGTTTATCTTGCAATTATGAATAAAACTGGAGGAGTACAATCCATAACTGTTACAATGACGACAATTCAACTGGAGACGTAAAATGGAATTAGGAGGTTCAGCAGTATTAGTAGATGTTGTTCTTGTTGAAGGAACAGACAAGCAAGCATTTGTAGATAGTTTTGATGAGAATAATGCAGAGTGGTGGAATATGCTTCCATCGTTTCCTACTTTGCTTGTTATGTTGGTTGAGGAAAATTATATAGAGACATTAAATGAAGATTCTAGAGTTGTCTATGCATCTAAAGTTGTGAATCCATTTCCATCCACTCTTCCAAGCAAAGAGAGTATGTCTAAAAGATTTACTTCCGATCTTGGATCATCTAATAGGGCATCATCTGGACTAGGGGAAGATAATTCTGGGCTTCAATTTTATTTGGATACAAGACAAATTGTCGCTACAGATTCTAATGGAAATTTTGAGAAAATTGGTAGAGAGGTTGGTACCACTAATGGTGATGATGCATATTATGTTGATGGTACTTATTCATCGAGATGGACAGGAAAACATGTTGACATTGTTACTTTAGAATCTGGTTATAATGGAGATTGGTCTACTCATGCTGGACTACATGATATACATCCAGACTGGCAGAAATTATCTTCCGAAGATAATTCTCATGCGAGGGTAGATCCTTATTGGTATCAGTGTACAGTACACTCAAACATGAAAAATACCATCACAATTAATGCTGCTGATGGAACTAGAAATTCATATACTTTAAGTGTTACTGGTGGTTCATCTTATAGTATTAGTGGTTCTGATAGAAATGGAACTGTTAGTGGAAATAATCCTGCGTTAGTATTTCAGGAAGGAGATACGGTTACATTTAATGTAAATGCCTCTGGACATCCATTTGTAATTAGACTTGCTGATGGTGGATCTAATGTAACTGATGGTAGTGTCACTAATCAAGGAGCTACTTCTGGAGCAGTTGTTTGGACTACAAGAACATCATCTAGATTTATTCCAAATAATTGGCCAGATTTGGATAATGCTGTTAACAATCAGATATCTACTAATAGTGGATTAACCAATCATGCAATTGGTGTGTTAAGTGTTTCTGGCGGTACTATTTGTGGGTTTGCAAAGAAAGCAAATCTTCACGCGTTGTATCTTACTGCTGAAGATACTGTATATGAGGGTATTCAATCAGTCATTGACTGGCATAATGCTAAATCAAATAATCCTGAAACGGGAGAAAAAAATCCTACTATCCTCATTGCAGAATATCAATACTTATACGACAGATCCTATGGAATTTCAGTAGATTATGTTGATAGTATAGTTACTCCAAATGGAACAGTTAATAGACCAAGTGGTGGTTCTTGGGGTACAGACTTATCTGCTTTTGTAGATGCTAATATTATACCATTTAGAGTTTATGATCCAACAAATGGTACCAGATGGTGTGTTGTGATGCCCTTGCAGGTTGGTTCTGGTCTACTTACTGCATTAGAAACCGCTTGGACTAATGGTATCGTATGTATCAATGCTGCTGGCAATAATGGAGGAACATATACTAAGAGGCAAGACCGAACGAATACATATGTTACTATAGATCAATCAACACCATACAATGTGACAGTTATTGACTATGGCACTACTAATATTTCTAATACGTCTAGCAGAACTACTTGGTACCCTCATTATGCGTTTGGTCCACATGGAACTAACACTAATATTGATGTAGCTGCAGGATATAATTCAGAGGCAATGCCTGGTTGGGATGGATACACAACTCGTGGACCTGGTATTACTATTACAGGACTCGGAGCAGACACTTATAGTTCATATCAAACTTTCACTTTTGGATCTTACAAGTGGGATATGTTCTCTGGAACAAGTTGTGCAACACCAACTGTTGTGGGAAAAGTTGCCTGCTTGATGGAAAAATATAAGTATTATCACGGATCATGGCCATCACCAGATACTACTAAACAATTATTACTTAGTTCGGCAAAAAATGTAGTACGTAGCGTTCCTTCAGGTGGACCTAGTTTCAGTTGGACTTCAGTTCCTTCTTCAACTATGAGTAATTCAATTTCTTTTGGTAATTGTTATATCTCTAATGGTAATGGTAATGGTGGTTACAAGTATACTGAAGCAGCAGGTACAACTGGACTTAGAGCATTCTTTGATGAACCAGATTTTGATGGTTATAAAATAAAAAATAGAGGTAGAAGACCTGCTAAAGGAGTGACATATCCAAGAACCTTTAATTCTGTTGGGAGAAAAAATGCAACTTATCCGCAATTGAACGTTTAAATTGTGAAAGTATTGTAATCTTGACCACTTCTCCGACCGGCACAGTTGACACTCGTGCCTGGATGCTCTATAATATATGAGTAAACAACCAAGGCACCATGCAAGACGAGTTTCTCACACGTTGTGTTGTAGATCCCACCCGACGCACCATCTACCTTTATTCTAGTGAAGGAGACAACAAAGAGATTGTTTGTGATACCGGTGACCAGTTTATAAATATTCTCAATGTAATTCGTGAGACTTGTCCTGACGATGCATTATTCTATGCTGAACCTTTGGAGGTGTGAATGGAGATTTTCACAATAGAAGAATGGGAAAAGAACTTTGATGAACTCTTTAAGAGAGTAGAAGACGGAGAAACAATAGGTATAGTCAAAGAAGATGGAACAGCAGCAGTAATGATGCCTGCTGATGATGAAATTGTGCGAATATACACAGAGCACAACGAAGCACAGTAATTTCATCATCTGGGACTATCGCATATTGGTTAATGCCCACTGCTTATAACGGTGTGAACTGGGTTCAATTCCCAGTAGTCCTATTTGCTTCCTTAGCAATCTGGTGAATGCAGCAAACTCATAATTTGCCTAAGGAGAGTTCGATCCTCTCAGGAAGCACCAGGGTGATTAACTCAGCGGTAGAGTTCCTCCTTTACACGGAGGCGGTCACTGGTTCGAATCCAGTATCACCCACTCTGCGAGTATGGCGGAATCGGTAGACGCACCAGACTTAAAATCTGTTGACCTTAAGGTCGTGGGAGTTCAAGTCTCCCTACTCGCACTATATAAAGAAAAGAAGGATGCCATGTTATCTTATACAGTATCCACAAAGTATTGCTGGTTCAATGAAGGAAATGCAATCGTCAAGATATTTTTTCTAAATGATGTTCCATTTACTTTTGATGATTTGAACGAAGGTTATTTGTATGATAGAGATATAGTAGAACAAGCAGATAAAGGTCCTGTTTATTCAACTGAGGACATCTACAGGGGTTCTAACTACCTGATACAAGAAATGTGTCATCCTTGTTTTGACCCTGTAGAGATATTGAATCCAGAGAATTTACCAGAGGATATACAGAGTTTTTATAATGGTGAGGAAGATTTACTGGGATAAATAAAACATAGAAATGTCTTAGAAGTCATAATAAAATGCCTCTGAATAAGTTAGACTCAATTA
>Ga0208666_1000923_pt1 | contig 13421 bp, 19 predicted proteins | sample 5B_taG_FD_184078 | JGI IMG/M metagenome (GOLD analysis project Ga0208666, IMG submission 184078) | Marine viral communities from the Subarctic Pacific Ocean - 5B_ETSP_OMZ_AT15132_CsCl metaG (SPAdes) (version 2) | ecosystem: Environmental > Aquatic > Marine > Oceanic | place: Pacific Ocean...
ACACAAACAGTAGCTTCAGCGAAGCGAAGTGTAAACCCGGGTCGCAAAACAGTGAGACTCACACCCTCACAAGTTACAATCGCTAAAAAATTAGGTGTGCCACTAGAAGAATATGCGAAACAATTAAATATCACGAAGGAGGTATAAGCATATGAGTAATGAAAACGAAAAAAGAACTTCCCGTGCGAGCCAAACAAGAGTTAAAGAAGAACGAAAAAAAGTTTGGACTCCACCATCATCTTTAGATGCACCCCCTGCACCGGATGGGTATAAACACAGATGGTTAAGAGCTGAAAGTATGGGATTTGATGATACATCAAATATGTCAGCTAAACTGAGATCTGGATATGAATTAGTGAGAGCTGATCAATACCCAGATGCAAATTATCCAACTGTCCAAGACGGTAAATACAAGGGAGTGATCGGAGTTGGCGGCCTTTTGCTGGCAAGGATACCAGAAGAGATTGTTGAATCGCGAAAAGAGTATTTTGCAAGACAAACTAAAGACAAAAGCGACGCGATAGAAAACGATCTAATGAAGGAACAGCATCCAAGTATGCCTATCAACAATGATAGACAGACTCGTGTAACCTTCGGTGGTACAAAGAAAAGTTAATTTTTTAACGATTCTCGGGTTAATCCCTACCAACGAATTAACATTAACCCGTTTATGGGTAAAACCATAAACAGAATAAGGATAAAACTATGGCAAATAAAGATGCAGCGTTCGGTTTTAGACCAACAAGATCTCTTGTAGGTGGAGAACTAAGAACGGAAGAGTACGCTATAGCAGCAAACCACGGGACTTCAATATTTACAGGTCAAGTGGTAGAAGCAGTAGCGGCAGGTGGCATAGAGCAAGCAGCAGCTGGAGACACACAACAAATTGGTGTTTTCGGTGGATGTTTCTTTACTGATCCATCAACAAGTAAGCCAACGTTTAAAGCTTTTTACCCAGCAAGCACAAATGCTTCTGATATAAAAGCTACAGTACACGTTGATCCATTTACTGTGTTTGAAGCACAACACGATGGTACAGGAACAGCGGCGATGAACAATTCTGGTTTTGACTTTGTGGGAACAGCAGGTTCTACAATCACTGGTCAATCAACTTCAGAAATTGACACGTCCACTTCTGGAACATCAGGTGGTTTCAAACAAATCGGAATCTCAACAGATCCTGATAACAGTGATACGGGTTCAGCCAATGCAAACGCATATGTCGTTTTCAATACAGGCGAACACGTATTTAAACTAACAACAGGCGTATAATAGAATAGGAGTATAATATTATGGCAATATCAAGAGCACAACTAGTTAAAGAACTAGAGCCAGGATTGAATGCACTATTCGGCCTGGAATATAAAAACTACGCAGATGAGCATAGTCAGATTTACGATATCGAAAATTCTGATAGAGCTTTTGAAGAAGAAGTAATGTTATCTGGTTTCGCTAACGCTCAGGTAAAACCTGAAGGTTCAAGCGTAAACTTTGATTCAGCTACTGAATCTTTCACTGCTAGATACACTCACGAAACGCTTGCTTTAGCGTTCTCAATCACTGAAGAAGCGATTGAAGATAACTTGTATGACAGACTTGCGTCTAGATATACAAAAGCATTAGCTAGATCTATGGCTAACGCAAAACAAGTTAAAGCAGCAAATGTGTTAAACAATGCGTTTGACTCAAACTTCACAGGTGGTGATGGAGTAGAATTATGTTCTGCTGTTCACCCAATTGTTGCTGGAACATTTAAAAATGAGTTGTCAACTGCAGCTGACTTAAACGAAACATCGTTAGAGCAGTCGTTAATTGACATCGCAGCAATGACTGATGAAAGAGGGTTAAAAATTGCAGCAAGAGGAATGAAATTAATTATTCCTTCTGAGCTTCAGTTTACAGCTGAAAGACTTATGAAGTCTACAGGTAGAACTGGAACAGCTGACAATGACATCAACGCAGTAGCTAATATGGGAATGATCCCACAAGGCTATGTGGTTAACCACTACTTAACTGACACAGATGCGTTTTTCATCAAGACTGATGTACCTAATGGATTAAAAATGTTCGTTAGATCACCAGTAAAAACTTCGATGGAAGGTGATTTCGAAACTGGAAACGTAAAATACAAAGCTAGAGAGAGATATTCATTTGGATTCTCAGACCCTAGAGGTATCTTCGGTTCTCCAGGAGCAGCGTAATCTAATAACTTTTAATTAAGAAGGGGGCTTTCGAGCCCCCTTTTTTTATGCTAAAGAAGAAAGGCACTATGAAAAATTTCCGAGTACAAATCAGAGCATATGGGTATTATGCGTCTTTTGAAATATCATCAGAGGACGAAGATAAAGCCTTTGAAAATGCACTAGTTGACAAACTAGGAAAAAATGATATTGTATGGGAAAAAGATGGATTTATAGACCATCGTAAACTATGGATAACCTACGAGGAGATCATAGATGCAAATGCACGTAAGGGACCTTTACAAACAGAAGAGAGGTCTGGAGACAGAGTGGGCGGTGCAGCAGCGTAACCACCAAAGATATACTTTGGATATGGTTAGGATTGACAACAAAATTAAAGAAGTTGTTAATCAGATTAAGTTAGAGGAAGCTAGAGTAGCTAATCTAACTAACAAAATCGAGGACGCAGCACCCGAAGTTTCAGTAGCTACTTAATAAAAAGCTACATCGTTGAAATACGTAACTTCATTACAGGCTCTCTTGCACTTTATTAAAATCTACTATATAAATTAATCACTATACATAAAAAATAAATATAGAGCGTAGACGCGTATAGTCGACTGCCCCTAGGGACTGCGTTCTGATATTCTAGGAGGAATATTATTATGGCAAACACAACATTTACAGGACCGGTAAGATCGGAATCAACTGTAAAAGTTTCAACAAAAAACACTACAACTGGTGCACACACAGATAAAGTGGTTGTTGGAACAAATTCAACTGGAGACACTTCAAGCAACACAGCTGGATCTGTTGAATTAAAAGCAGCATCTACAAATACAATGACTCTTCAAACGTACCAAGCTACAATAACTGTAGCTAACGGTGCTACTACAGGTAAAGAAGCGTCTATTGGAATGCCCGCAAACTTTGCACCTTTAGCTATTGGTGTGAACGTAACTACAGCAGCAGCAAACGCTGTAAACTTAGTGGACGTTGGAGATGATGCAGACACTGATTCTTATTTAGACGGTGCAACTATTGCTGTTAACTCTACAGGATTCAAAGGTATCTTTGGATGTAATGGAGTTAGAGGATTAGGAACTGGAACAACTGGTGCAACAGGAACTGCTGATGAAGTAGAAGTTGTTGTAAGTGGTGATCCAGGAGGAGATACAATTATAAGATTAACTTTTATAGGTATCTTAGGAGCATAATTATTAACGTTAATTAGAGTGGGGGCTTATGCCCCCACAGTTTCTTGATTAAGGAGGGAAACGATGGCAGACACAGTAACAGGACCTACTATCTTGCAACAAAATGACAAGAGAGTAACCATTAAAATAGTAAATCAATCAGACGGATCAGGTGGCACAACTGTATTTGCAGATGTATCTGCACTTGCAGCTAACGTATCTGGAGAAAGTCCAACACATTTAACACTACAAAGATTGTGGTATTCTTGTTCAAATGGTGATGGAAAGGACTCTTTTGCTCGTTTAGACTATGAAGATTCAGATGGAGATATTCCAATTGTAACTTTAATAGGATCTGGGTATTGGGATTTTAGAGAATTTGGTGGAGTTCCAGCAAATACCTCATCTAACTCAAATGAAAACGATGTAAACTTTGTTGTACCAGGTGCAGCTGATTCTGGAAATACTTACACAGTTATTGCAGAGTTCTTGAAGAATTATTAGGAGGGTAACGGATGGCCAATACAACTTCCGGCACAGTTACTTTCGATAAAACTTTTGCAGTTGATGATATAATTGCAGAGGCATACGAGCGAATCGGTTCACAAGTAACTTCTGGATACCAGCTAAAATCAGCAAGAAGATCTCTCAACATTCTTTTTCAAGAATGGGGTAATAGAGGTTTGCACTATTGGGAAATAGGTGACACAAATATTGATCTTATTGAAGGCCAAGCAGAGTATTCTTTCTTTAGATCTAGTGCTGATGGTACTTCGGCTGCAACTGCTGGGGGCACAAGTGGCTCTAGCACGTTTGGTTTAGCTGATGTATTAGAGGCAACATTTAGACAAAACAGAACACAAACAACACAATCCGATTCTGCTTTAACTAAAATAGATAGATCAACATATTCTGCGATTGCTAATAAATTGACAAAAGGCACACCAGCTCAATACTTTGTGCAAAGATTTATTGATAAAGTTACGGTCACTTTATACCCAACACCAGATTCAACAGCGGCATCAAAAGATGTTCATATTAATTTTGTTAAAAGAATACAAGATGCAGACTCTACATACACAGATGCAACAGACGTGCCATTTAGATTTGTGCCTTGTATGGCATCAGGATTAGCATTTTATTTAGCACAAAAATATGCACCTGACAGAGTTCAAGCGTTAAAATTATATTATGAAGATGAGTTAGCAAGAGCGTTAGCAGAAGATGGTTCTTCTACAAGCACTCACATAACTCCGAAAAACTATTACCCGAGTATTTAATTATGCCAAAATATGCAAAAGCAATATCAGATAGATCAGGACTAGAGTTTCCATATGATGAAATGGTTACAGAATGGAATGGCTCCTTTGTTCACAAATCTGAATATGAAGAAAAACATCCACAGTTAGAACTTAGAGCTAACAGAGGTGCAGAGCAACAAGGTTTAAGAAATGCTAGACCTCAAAGAGTGGAAAATGAGGTTTTAATATTATTAAAACCAGATGCTTTTGAAACCATATCAGCTAGTTCTGGAATTATAAACGTAGCAGAACAAGGACACGGTAGATCTACAGGAGATACAGTAAGATTTAGAGGTGCAAGACACACAACATCAGACCCAGATGGTTTTAAAAACCCAAGAGATTTTGATGGTATTACAGGATCAAATATAGCAAAAGCTGCTGGTTACTCAATTACTGTTGGTAAAAGAGATTCTAGCGGAAATATTGCAAACACAGAAAATTTCTACCACTTTACTGTAGACACGGATACTGCTACAACAGGTGGAGTATCAGGAGGAGGAGAAGGTTGCTCGTCAGGACCAGTAACCTTAACAGCTTAATATGCCAGGAATAAGTGCATCAGGATTAAAAACACAAATAAGAAGTTATACTGAAGTTAGCTCTACGGTTCTCTCTGACTCTGTATTAGAAAATATTATTTTAAATGCACAATATAGAATATTTAGGGATGCTCCGATTGATGCAGATAGAAAAGTAGAAACAGGTAATTTAACATCTGGCACAAATACATTAGCTGTTCCTGCCGGTGCTTTAGTTGTTAGGTCTGTGCAAGTTTATACAGCCACTGGATCTACATTTACAGGTGCAAATACATATTTAGAAAAAAGAGATATTACATTTTTAGAAGAATATATTTCAGCAAATACATCAACTGGTACACCAAAATATTATGCAATGCTAGACACTGGAGCAACAGGAGCGGCTGCCGACACTTCTGGATCGATTATTATGGCTCCAACACCCAGCGCAACGTTTGCTTATAAATTACATTACAACAAAGTTCCTGATTTATTAGAGGGCAATGGTGTTAATTATATTAGTATGAATTTTCCAAATGGTCTGCTATATTGTTGCCTAGCAGAAACTTATGGTTTCTTAAAAGGTCCAGCAGATATGCTACAATTATATGAACAAAAATATAGGCAAGAAATGCAGAAATTTGGAGGAGAACAATTAGGTAGAAGAAGAAGAGACGATTATACGGATGGAGAACCTCGTATACCAGTCCCTCAACAAACACCGTAAGGAATAAAATATGGCATCAACATTTTCAGATTTAGGTATAGAACTAATGGCAACTGGCGAAAACGCCGGAACTTGGGGAACAAAAACTAATACCAACTTACAAATCGTAGAAAAAGCTATCGCTGGTTATGTAGAAAAGTCTATTGCTGGTGGTGCAGCAACAACAGCTTTAACTATTACAGATGGGGACACTACAGAATCCACATCGGTTGCAAGACACGCAGTTATAAAATTAACTGGAACTATTACAGGTAATCAGATTGTTACTGTTCCAGACTCAATAGAAAAAGTTTACATTGTAGTAAATGGCACAAGCGGTGCACACACTGTTCAATTTAAAACTGCATCAGGAACAGGTGTAACTTTTGGTGCATCTGATAAAAGCACTAAATTAGTTTTTTCTGATGGTACAAATATAGTCGATGCCAGTTTTGGTGGTGCAACAGATTTAGATGGTGGAGTATTAACACTTGATGCTGACGCGGATACAACAATTACAGCTGACACAGATGACCAGATAGATATTGCAATAGCTGGTGCAGACGATTTTAGATTTACAGCAAACACGTTTACAGCTTTATCAGGAAGTAGTGTTGTTATACCTGATGGTGGTTTAACTTTAGGTAGCACTGCTGTTACATCAACTGCAGCAGAGTTAAACATTTTAGATGGTGTAACTTCAACAGCAGCAGAGTTAAATATTCTTGACGGTGTAACTTCAACAGCAGCAGAATTAAATATTTTAGATGGTGTAACTTCAACTGCGGCAGAATTAAATTTATTAGATGGTATTACTGCAGGAACTGTATCTGCATCTTTAGCAGTTATAGTAGATTCAAACAAAGATATATCTGGATTTAGAAACTTAAGTATAACTGGAGATCTTACAGTAGCTGGTGATGATATTACTATGGGTACAAACACTGCAGGTAATTTATTAATTGCAGATGGTACAAACTTTAATTCTGTAGCAGTTGGTTCATTATCAGAAATATCTACAGTTGCTAATGATGATGTATTCTTAGCAGTTGATACTTCAGGGGGTGGACTTAAAAAAATAGCTAGATCAGCAATAGTATCAGGGCTTGCTACATCAGGTGCAATATCAAATGTAGTAGAAGACTCTACACCACAATTAGGCGGTGATCTTGATATGAATGGTCAAGATATTGTTACTACATCAAATGCAGATTTAGAATTAGCACCAAATGGCACAGGACACGTAACTGTTAAAGGTAATACAAACTCAGGTGCTATACAATTTAATTGTGAGTCTAACTCCCACGGTCAGATTGTAAAAGCTCAACCACATTCAGCTGGTGTAACCAACGAATTATTACTACCAGATGGTGGTAACTCAACATTAGTATCTCTTATTGCAACACAGACATTGACTAACAAAACACTAACAACACCTGTTATTGCAGAGATAGATAACTCTAGTGATATTACATTAGATGCTGGTGCAGACATTATTTTAGATGCAGGTGGTGGAGATTTTAATTTTAAAGTTGCTGGAACAGAGATTTTAAGAGTAACTAACTCATCAAGTGATGTCATTATAAGACCAGTTGTTGATGCAAAAGATATAATATTCCAACAAAGAGATGGAACAGAAGTAGCTAGAGTAGAAGACAATGGTACTTTTAACATTGTAACAGATAAGTTAGCTATTAACGGCACAGCAGTTACATCCACAGCAGCAGAGTTAAACATACTAGATGGCGTTACATCTACAGCAGCTGAACTTAATATTTTAGATGGCGTTACATCTACAGCAACAGAGCTAAATGTTATGGATGGCGATACATCAGCTACCTCTACAACACTGGCAGACGCTGATAGATTAGTCACAAACGATGCTGGAACGATGAAACAGGTAGCATTAACAGACGTTAAAACATATTTAACAAGTGCAGGATTTAGTACAGACGACCCGACTGCACTTGCAATTGCGTTAGGGTAAGGTATAAAGTAGTAGGAGGATATAAATGGCAAACACGTTCAAAGTGGTAACTTTCGCAGCAGAACCAGCTTCAGCAGGCACAGCGTACAAAATGTATACTTGTGCTGGAAGCACAACTACAGTTGTTCTTGGGTTAATCCTTACTAATATTCATACAACTGCAGTAACTGCAGAGGTAGAATTAGTGAGTGACACAGGTAGTAGAGGTGGTGCAAACAACGTTTCTAACGGAACCTCGTTTCTTGTAAAAGATGTAAACATCCCTGCAGGGACATCGCTTGAGATATTATCAGGTGGTAAGGTTGTATTAGAGGCAACAGATGAGATTAAAATAGACTGTTCTGTAGCGGATAAACTATCAGGAACTCTGTCGATAATGGAGATAACGTAAGATGGCGTATATTGGTCCAATACCAGCAGAAACATTTACATCATTTGCAACTCAGGAATTTTCAACGAGTGCTACAACCTCCTACACGTTGGATCATCCCGTTACAAATGAAAATGAAATAGCGTTATTTGTTAATAACGTAAGACAACAACCTGGTTCAGGTAAAGCATACACAGCTAGTGGGACTGCTCTTACATTATCTGCAGCTACAGCTAGCACAGATACTATGTATGCTGTATTTTTAGGTAGAGCATTACAAACAGTTAATCCAGCAGGTGGATCAGTAGGAAGCTCACAAATATCTGCTGAAATGATTACTGGAACAACAGCTTTAACTTCTGCACCAGATGACACAGATGAGCTCTTAATATCTGATGCTGGAACATTAAAGAGAATAGATTACTCATTAATTAAAGGTGGCGGTGGATTAATTTTTTTATCACATACAACTATTTCAAGTAACACAGCTAGTGTTGCATTTAATTCAGGTATTGATAGCACTTATGATGCTTATAAATTTATTCTTTCAGGTGTGAGACCTGCCACAGATAACCAAGATATAGAAGTTTTTTATTCAGTTGATAGCGGATCAAATTATTTAAGTAATCCATATCAATACTCAGTATCTTCAATAGATTCAGGAGGAAATTCAGGTAATGTACAAAGTGGAAACGCTGGTAATATTCGTATGACAGGAGATAATGTTGGTGGTGCATCAGCAGAAAGTTTTAATGCAGAAATTATTTTATATAATCCATCAAATACAAGTCATAATAAACATATTGCTTTTTTTGGTGGTTATATGGAAAAAAATGCTTTACCTTGTTATACTGTAGGTGCTGGTGCGAATACAGGTTCTACTGCAGCAGTAAATGGTATTAAATTTCAATTTACTAGTGGTGATATAGCAGAGGGTAGTTTTACAATGTACGGAGTGGCGAAAGCATAGGAGAATAAATGGCATATATAGGTAAACAACCAGTAGTAGGAAACTTTCAAAAGTGTGATGCAATATCGGTTGTTAATGGACAAGCAGCATACAGTTTAACAGTAGGCAGTGCAGCGGTAAGCCCGGAAAATGTTAACCATATGTTGGTCAGTCTTAACGGCGTACTTCAGGCGCCCGGCGACTCGTTTACGGTATCAGGATCCACACTTACCTTCGCAAGCAATCTTGCAACGGGAGATGTAATCGACTTCGTGATTATTTTAGGTGATGTGTTAGACTTAGGCACACCATCAGACAATAGTATATCAACTGCAAAACTAGTTGCTAACTCAGTAACAGCTGCTAAATTTAATGCAGATGTAATCTCAGGGCAAACTGCTTTAGCAGAAACTCCTGCAGATACTGATGAATTATTATTATCGGATGCTGGTGTATTAAAAAGAATAGATTTTAGTCATTTAAAGTCTACTCCACATAAAACTTTATTACATACAGTTACTGCAAGTGACTCAGCTAATGTTACATTTGATAATACCTACGTTACTTCTACTTACAGAGATTATCATCTTACTTGGTCAAATGTTCACTGTGCAACAGATAATGTCAGACTTGATCTTTTAATTTCAGATGATAACGGTTCAAGTTTTAAATCAGACAGTGATCATCAAAGAAATAGTTTTGGTATGACTTCAGACAACGCCACTATTTTAAAAAATAATAACAATAGTGGTACTCAATTTGAAATTACTCCTGCTAATATGGGTAATGCCGCTGGTGAAAATACTTCAGGAGAAGTAACTTTTTTTAATATATTAGGAACAGATAATTTTAAACAATTTATTGGTCAAGTTCAATCTACTAAAACTGATCAGGCTGCTACAATGTTTTTGCTTGGTGGTGTTTATAAAAAAGTAGCAGCACATAATGCATTTAAATTTCAGTTTTCGTCAGGTAATATTGCATCAGGTGTATTTAAAATTTACGGAATTACATAGGAGTAGAATGTGGCAATATCTAAAGCAAACTTTAATAGCTTCAACGTTACTCCAACAGCGAGTAAGTTTATAACATTTAACTCTAGTAACAATGGGTTAGCTGCGGATGATGTTGGTGGTAGCTTAGTTTTAATATCTACTCAAACTGCTAGTAGTAGTTCAACAATATCTTTTACCAGTGGTATAGATTCTACTTATAAAGAATATATTTTTAAGTTTTATAATATTCACCCTGATGGCGGAACTGGCAGACATTTTAGTTTTCAAGGTAGCACAGATGGTGGAAGTTCTTATGGAGTTACTCTTACTTCATCATTTTTTCAAACAGACCATAATGAAGCAGATTCAACAGCAAATTTAAGTTATGAGGGTGGTAAAGATTTAGCACAATCAACTGACTTTCAAAGAGTTTTAAGTAGTATAACAGCAAATGCTGATGATAGTGGTAGCGGAACTTTGCACTTATTTGACCCATCTAATACTACATTTGTTAAACACTTTATTGCTACGGGAACTTTAGTTGCTAATGCTTATGTTAATTCAAATTATGTTGCTGGTTATTTAAATACAACAAGTGCTATTGATGCTATACAATTTAAGTTTGATTCAGGAAATATTGAAAGTGGAGTTATAAAATTATATGGCGTTAACTAAATTTAATTTTAATAGTTTTGATTTGACAACAGTTGCAAGCACAGGGTTAGCTTTTAACGCTAGTGCTAATGGATTTGATACAGCAGCACCAGGTGCTATAACATTAATTTCAACTAACACTATATCTTCAGGTGTATCCTCTTCAAGTTTTACTTCAGGGATCGATAGCACTTATGATACTTATTTATTTAAATTTTTTAATTTACATTTTTCTAATGCCAATGAAGCATTTTTTTTAAAATTTAGAGATGGTGATTCTTCTTTTGATGCTACAAAAACTACAACTCATTTTTTTGCTAGAAATACTGAAGCTGGTACAAATTCATTTAGCTATGACTCTGATAGAGATTTAGCACAAAGCACAGGGGGGCATTTTTTAAATTTAGTGACAGGAAATCAAAATGATGGTTCTCTTTCAGGTGATATGTTTTTATTTTCACCAAGTTCGACTACGTTTGTTAAACATTTTACGGCAAGAACTCAAAATATGGATAGTGGAGATAATTCAACAGTTACTTATACTGCTGGTTATGCTAATGTAACTGCAGCTATTGATGGAGTAGAATTTTCTGCATCTTCTGGAACAATAGATTCTGGTGTTATTAAAATGTATGGGATAACAAAATAATGGCTCTTAATAAATTAAAATTTAATAGTATAAATGTTACACCTGCTGCTAGTGAAGCTATAAGATTTAATTCTGGTGCTAATGGTTTAGAGACAGCAAGTGCTGGGGGTAGTTTAACAAAAATATCTACTTCTACTGCAAGTTCATCATCAACTATAGATATTACATCAGGTATAGATAGTACTTATAAAGAATATATTTTCATATTTAATAATATACATCCAGCAAGTGACAATGTAAATTTTACAGTTAATTTTAGAGATGGCAGTTCTGCTTTTGACGCAACAAAAACGACTACTTTTTTTCAAGCATCAAATGATGAATCAGCAAGTAATGGTAGTGTTAATTATGAATCAGGTAGAGATTTAGCACAGTCCACTGGAGCACAAATGTTACATAGTGGTGTTGGGGATGATTCTGATCAGTGTATTAGTGGAGTTTTACATTTATTTGATCCAAGTAATACAACTTTTGTAAAACATTTTTTATATAATGGAAATAATACACACAATTCAAATGCAAGTATTCAGCAATTTGTAGCTGGATATTGTAATGTTACAGCTGCAATAGATGGAGTACAATTTGCGATGTCTAGTGGAAACATAGATTCAGGAACCATAACAATGTACGGAGTAACCTAATGGCTTTAAATTTTTGTAACAATAATTCCTTATCAGCTATAACTTCGATACCTGCAGCTATTAGTGGTGGTGGATTAAATTTAATATCTACACAGACAGCTAGTAGTAGTTCTACATTATCTTTTACAAGTGGAATAGATAGCACTTATAAAGAATATATTTTTAAATTTATTAATATGCACCCAGTTACTGATACTGCTAAACTTCAAGTTAATTTTAGAGATGGTAGTACAGCATTTGATGCTACAAAAACAACAACAGTTTTTAATGCACAACACCCTGAAGCTGGTGGTGATGGTGAGCTATCTTATCAAGCTGGAAATGATATAGCACAAGGAACAGGTTATCAGGATTTAACAAGAAATACAGGTAACGGAAATGATGAAAGCACGTCAGGAATGTTACATTTATTTGATCCTAGCAATACAACTTTTGTCAAACATTTTATATGTGAATCAAATAGTTATTTTGGAAACGATCAAACAGAAAAATTACATATTGTTGGATATTGCAATGTAACTGCAGCTATTGATGGTGTAGATTTTAAATTTAGTAGTGGCAACATAGATAGTGGAGTTATAAAATTATATGGCGTTAGTTAAATATAACAATAGATCTATATTAAATGTAACTGCTTTAGATAGTCTAGCAAGTGGTGGTTTAAATTTACTTGCTACAAACAATATCACATCAGGAGTATCGTCATCTTCTTTTACTTCTAATATTGATAGCACATACGATACTTACTTATTTAAGTTTATAAATATGCACCCAGCTAGCACTAATACTCATTTTAGAGTAAATTTTAGAGATGGTGGTTCTAATTTTGATGCTAGTAAAACAACAACTACTTTTTTTTCAAGACATAAAGAAGATGATAGTAATGCAAGTTTGGGATATGATAATAGTAGAGATTTAGCAAATGGAACAGGTTATCAAGATATATATTTTGATACAGGTGCAAACGCTAGTGATGAATGTGGAAGTGGTACACTTTTTCTATTTTCACCATCATCTACTACTTTTGTTAAACATTTTATGAGTGTGTCTAGTTCTTATGGCGATACTCCAAGAGCATATCATAATTTTATGGCTGGATATTGTAATACCACATCAGCTATTGACGGTGTAGATTTTAAATTTAGTAGCGGAAACATAGATAGCGGTGTAATTAAAATGTATGGATTGAGTAAATCATAATGAGTATAATTAAATTAAATAACAGAGGAGTAAAAGACGCAACTGCTTTTGGTAGCATAACTGGACTTGGTG
>Ga0208666_1000925_pt1 | contig 13412 bp, 18 predicted proteins | sample 5B_taG_FD_184078 | JGI IMG/M metagenome (GOLD analysis project Ga0208666, IMG submission 184078) | Marine viral communities from the Subarctic Pacific Ocean - 5B_ETSP_OMZ_AT15132_CsCl metaG (SPAdes) (version 2) | ecosystem: Environmental > Aquatic > Marine > Oceanic | place: Pacific Ocean...
CGTGAATCTACGCAGTCATTCTATGCACAGTCAGAGCGTCTACAAGGCTGGGCTAACAAGCCACTGTATGTTGGTGACGTTAAGTCTATGCTTGAGACTCTGCTAAAGTCTGATCGCACTGCAGAAAAGATGCTTGCCTTGTATAACCAAGAGGCATCAGTTCGTGGTCAGAATGTCTGGGCTTTGTACTCTGCGTTTACTAACTATGCAAGCTATGCTGATGATCGTAACGGTTTCACCCTGCGTAACACTGGCAAGGATACTAACGCAGTGTCTATGTTCCAGCGTGAGAGCAAGGTGTCACAGTGGATTGACAGCAAGCCATTCAGGGAGTTGATTGCAGCATGAACACCGTGAAACATCTTGTGGATAAATACTATAATTCCAATGATTTCAAGATGTTACGAAGCAGAACTAAGAAAGACTATCAATACTTTCTTAGTGTCATGGTGGCTGATTTTGGCTCTGTGAATTTTTGTGAACTCACAAGTAAGCAAGCCAAACATGCATACGAAAAGTGGGTTGAGCGAGGCATCAGTCTCGCCAACCACGTCTGCACTGTATCATCCATCTTGTTTCGTTACGCTATTGAGATGGAGTATACGCACGTAAATCCATTCGCAAACATCAAACGAAAGACACCACCACAGCGTAAAGTTGTGTGGACTGACGATGATGTGCGTCAATTTCTTGACACTGCCTACAGTGAGTTTCAATACCGTAGTATCGGATTGATAGTTCACATGGCGTATGATTGGTGCCAGCGATTGGGTGACATGCGCCTACTTACATGGGATAACATAGACTTTGAGGCTAAAAAACTATATCTTGAGCAATCAAAGCGTAGGGCAGAGGTAACTTTGCCTATACAAAATGATCTGCTTGAGATGCTGACACAGCAGGAGCAAGACTTTGGCTTTCAACAGTACGTTGTTCCCCGTACAACGCCCGTACACGGGCAGTACGAGCCGTATAGTATGGAGAGACTGTCCAAAGCTGGACGGGCTGTCATGCGAGAAGCTGGGCTGTCTGATGAACTACGCCTGATGGACTTGCGGCGCACTGGTACAACACAAATGGTTGAAGCTGGTGTGCCTATGGGACAAATCATGTCGGTTACAGGACACAGTAATCCACAGTCAGTAAAACCTTACATGAAAAATACATACGAAAGTGCAAATAATGCATTGACTGCACGTAAATCGTATGGTAAAAGCACTTAACTGCCGCAAAGGAGAGTGATATATAATGAATAATATATATAACATTATAAGTGATTTAGAATTACCTAATGGACATACTAAACGTATGGATTGTCCTAACTGTGGTGGTAAGAATACTTTCACTGTAACTAACAATCTTGGTAGTCTTGTGTGGAACTGCTACAAAGTATCTTGTAATGTTCGTGGTGGTAATCGTGTGCATCTAACTGTAGATGACATACGTGCTGGTATGGGTAATGCACAACAGTTTGCTGAAGAAGAATTTAAGTTGCCTGACTACATTGTACCACATAGAAATACAAATGATGTCTTACAGTTTTGTTGTAGCTATCAGCTTGACCCAAATGAGTTGGGTGTGTTATACGATGTGAAAGAAGATAGGGTTGTGTTCCCCATATCACACAACGGTAAACTTGTAGATGCTATAGGGCGAGCATTGGGCAAGCGTTTACCAAAATGGAAAAGATATGGAAAAAGTGGCTTGCCATATGTGTATGGTTGTGGTAATGTCGCAGTAGTTGTTGAGGACTGTGTGAGTGCAGCCGTTGTTGGTTACGGTTCCTTTGTCGGGGTTGCACTTCTTGGCACCTCTTTACAGGAAGTGCATAAAGGGTATCTTGCACAGTTCTCAACAGCAGTCATAGCGTTAGACCCCGATGCGCTACCGAAGACGCTACAGATGGCGAAGGAACTACGTGGTCATGTAAACGATGTTCGTGTACTACGTTTGAATGACGATTTGAAATATCGTAACCCGACAGATATGGAGAAGCTAAATGGAATTATCAATCATTAGAAGTCTGATGGACAAGTCATTCTACGATGACCATCGTGGTAGCAAATGCCCACCACGTTTGTTCAGCAAGGATGCACGTAAGATCAAAGAATCTATTGACACTGCTATGGACAGGTATTCGCGTACAGTCACGCCAGATGAGGTAGAGGCATTGTTCATGGCTAATAACCCCACACTTACTACGGCACAGAAGCAAGGCTATTCTTCTATGTTTGCTACGATCAAACGTGAGGAGCCAATGGGCAGTGACGTGGCACAAGAAGTGTTGTCCAAGCTGTTTCAACAGGTTGTGGGCGAGGATGTTGCCAACATAGGATTTGATATGGTCAATGGTGATGCGTCTACGCTAGAGCGTTTACGCAACCTGCTTGAGCAGTATGGTGATGACTTCATACCCAATATGAATATTGAGTGGGAAGATATTAGCATTGAAGCTATCATGGCGGCTGCAGAACTAGAAGCCAAGTGGAAGTTTAATATACCGTCTGTCGTGCGCAAGATAGAGGGTGTGAGTGGTGGACACTTGATTGAGGTAGGTGCTAGACCTAATGTGGGCAAGACATCCTTCCATGCCAGCTTAATTGCAGGGCCGGGCGGCTTTGCACATCAGGGTGCGCAGTGCATTATCTTGTGTAACGAAGAGTCTGGTAAGCGTGTAGGTGAACGGTATCTGAACGCTGCCTCTGGCATGTCTCGTTACGAAATAAGTGATGAGTTCACCAAGGCATCCGCTAAGTATTACCCTATATCACAGAACATCAAGATCAAAGAATGTCAGGGCAGAGACATGGCTTGGGTAGAGTCTGTCTGTAAATCCTACAGACCTGACATACTTGTGTTAGATATGGGTGATAAGTTCAGCGCAGGTGGGAACTATGCACGTCCAGATGAAGCACTAAAGGCTTGCGCTATCTATGCAAGACAGATTGCCAAGACCTACGACTGTGCTGTGTTTTACATGTCACAGCTATCTGCTGATGCAGAAGGTCGTGCGCAGTTAAATCAGAGCATGATGGAAGGTAGCCGCACAGGTAAGGCAGCAGAGGCTGACCTTATGCTACTGATAGGCAAATCACCCTCTGTAGAGGGACAGGAAGAAGAAAGCCCCCTGCGCCACATTAACATTGTCAAGAACAAGCTCAACGGCTGGCATGGCATGGTGAACTGTGAGCTTAACTACCTTACCGCGAGGTACGAAGGATGAGTCAGCTAGATTTCTTCCGTGACAATACTATTGAGGATCTGTGTGAGGATGGTCTTGTCTGTATAAAATGTGACATAAGACAACCTATACAAAACTTTCAGCAGATGTCTTATACAAAGACGGGAGAAGCTGAGATAAAAAGGACTTGTAAATCTTGTCAGAAAGGACACCGACAAGTCATAGCTGACTTGAGAAAAGAAAATATGTATCCACAAGAGGCAAGCTATGCATGTCCTATTTGTACGCGCACGATAGATGAGGTAAATAAGTACGGACAAAAGTTGCTGGGAACTTGGGTGTTAGATCACTGTCACGACACCAACACGTTTCGTGGTTACATATGTAAGCATTGTAATGATGGTCTGGGTGGGTTTCGTGATGACTTGACAACAGTTAAGAATGCTGTTAAGTATCTTGAAGAACATAAGGAGAAGCTAAATGAAACTGACACTTGATATTGAGAACACAGTCACGAAGCGTGATGGTAAGATGCATCTTGATCCCTTTGAGCCAGAGAACTCACTAACCATGATTGGTGTGTTGACTGACCAAGACGTGGAGCGACACTTCCCATTTGACCATTGCGACGTACCTAATCAACAACATTTCTACGAGCAGGTGCAATGGTTCTTAGACGAAGCTACCATACTTATCTGCCACAATGCTGCGTATGATTTGATGTGGCTGTGGGAGTCGGGCTTCAAGTATGATGGTCCTGTCTTTGACACTATGCTTGCGGAGTATGTGCTACAGCGTGGTATAAAAGAGCCGTTGTCCCTTGAGGCATGTGCGGAACGATACGAGTTGGACACTAAGAAACAAGATACGCTGAAGGAATATTTTAAGAAGGGTCTTAGCACTCGTGATATACCGTATAATGAGTTGTGTGAATATCTTTCTGCTGATCTACATGCTACGCAACAGCTATCAAATAAATTGGTGCAACGTCTATATTCACCAGCAGATGCAGGTTTAATGGACACGGTTAACCTGACTAATCAGGTCGCTGTATGCCTTGCACGTATATATCAGCGTGGTTTTACTGTAGATAAGTCGGCACTTGAAACTGTGCGTGGTGAATTTGAACAAGAAAGAAAGCAGCTTATAGATGACCTGCAAGCACATGTTCGTAAGCTGATGGGTGATACCCCTATAAATCTTAATAGTCCAGAGCAACTGTCTTGGGTTATATACAGCCGTAAGGTTAAGGATAAACAGCATTGGGGTAATGCTATTGATCCATACATGGATGATCAAGACTTCCGTAGTTTAATATCCGGTGGCACTGAGCGTGTGTACAAGACACGTGCGGAGCAATGCCGTGACTGTAACGGCACTGGACAGATTAGAAAGGTAAGGAAAAATGGAACACTCTTTGCTAACACAAATAAATGTCCACGCTGTGGTGGGCTTGGTTATTTGCTTGTGGATACTACAAAATTGGCTGGACTAAAGTTCAAGCCCCCGTCATCTAAGTGGTCAAGTGCAAATGGCTTTAGTACATCCAAACAAAATTTGGAAATATTAGAGTCTGCTGCAAGACAACGTGGTATGGACGATGCTGTTGACTTCTTGTACAAGGTGCGCAGACTATCTGCTGTAGATACATACCTATCCTCTTTCATTGAGGGTATCCAGATGTACACTAAGCAGGATGGTAAGTTGCATGTACGCCTATTGCAGCATCGCACGGCTACTGGACGTTTCTCTGGTGCAGAACCTAATATGCAGAACATGCCTCGTGGCGGCACGTTTCCTGTTAAGAAAGTATTTGTGTCACGATTTGCTGGTGGCAAGATTATGGAAGCTGACTTTGCACAGCTTGAGTTTAGGACTGCTGCCTATTTATCACAGGATGAGGTTGCAATAAATGAAGTATCTACTGGATTTGATGTACACTCATATACCGCTAAAGTTATTACCGATGCTGGTCAACCTACGGATCGCCAGACTGCGAAGGCTCACACGTTTGCACCGCTTTATGGCGCAACGGGCTTTGGGAGAACAGCAGCGGAAGCAGAGTATTACACACACTTTACAGACAAATACAGAGGAGTCGCAGAATGGCACTCCCGACTGGCTAAAGAAGCTATAAACACACGTAAGATTACGACACCAAGTGGTCGTGAGTTTGCGTTTCCAGATGTAGTGCGCAAAGTAAATGGTCGTGTGTCACACTTTACGCAGATAAAGAACTATCCTGTACAGTCTTTTGCTACTGCAGACATAGTGCCTATCGCTTTATTGCACATAGATAACTTGTTATCTGGAATGAAATCATGTATAGTAAATACAGTGCATGACAGTATTGTTATTGATGTGCATCCAGATGAAGAAAGGAGTGTTATCAATATAATAGATCAAACTAATAAAGAACTACCTCAACTAATCACATTACGGTGGGGTATTAAATTTAATGTTCCTCTACTTTTAGAGGCAAAAATAGGACCAAATTGGCTTGACACCAAAGACGTATCCTGATATAACTATGGGCCTACAATAAGAAAGGAGTTAATATATGACTGACATTACTACTATTGATACTAACAACTTTGCTGAAATGGCAAAGGCTATGGGCATGGCTAATGAAACTGCTTCCCAAAAGAAGCAGGGCATGTTCTTATCTAGACTACGCATACAGCACTCGCCTATTCTTGGCTCTGAGTCTATCTTAGTTAAGGCGGGTACATACAAGCTGGAGATTCCAGACGGTCCAACTTACTACGCAGACTCTGCTGTAATTCGTCCGTTTCTGCAACGCTTCATGTACAAGAAGTTTGTCATGGGACAGGGTGGTTCACCTAATCGTTACGTCAAGACTGTTATGGCTGATACGCTAAACATGGACTTGAAAGACAATGACGGTGGCTTTAACTGTGGAAAACCTGCAGGTTGGATACAGGACTACAAGTCCTTACCTGAAGCTACTAAAGACTTAATTAAGTCTATCAAGCGTGTGCGTGTAGTCTTAGGTGCTATTCGCTTGGTGAATCCTAAAGATGAGAGTGGTAAACCTGTAGAAGAAACCACTAGCAACTTTATCTGGGAAATAGAAAACCGTGATGCGTTTAAGACTGTGGGTGGTGTATTTAATCAGCTTGCTAAGATGAAGCGTTTACCTGTGCAGCATAACGTAACCCTGAATACTGAGGAGCGTAAGTTGCCTAATGGTAATAGCTTTTACTTGCCCACCACGTCTTTAGACATCACCAATTCTATTGAGTTGACTCAAGAAGACCAGACTTTGTTTGGTGATTTCATGGGTTGGGTTTCTAACTACAATGAGTATATCATCAATGCATGGACAGAGAAGTCTTCTAGAGTAGAAGATGATGACGATCTTGATATGCAATTGAATGACCTCATTGATATTGAGGAAGGAGAGGTAGCATAATGAAACACCCTGCTGAACTGGCGTTACATCAATACATGGAAAACGCTGTAAAAGGTAAGTCATCTATGGCTGATGATACCATTAAACAAGTAGCGTCTGACGTGGCCTTCGCACTAAAGCGTCAGTTCGGCGGGGTCAACAAGCGTGACAAGTTTGGTCTGCGTATGTCTAATGTAGGTAGGCCAACTTGCCAACTCTGGTATGACAAGAATAAACCAGAGGCAGCTATACCCCTACCAACCACATTCGTTATGAACATGATGCTTGGCGATATAGTTGAAGCAGTGTTTAAAGCAGTATTAAAAGAAGCAGGAGTTAAATATGAAGACACGGATAAAGTTTCTCTTGACCTTGGTGATGATAGCGTTTCTGGTAGTTATGACCTCATCGTTGATGGTGCAGTGGATGATATTAAATCAGCTTCAGACTGGTCATACAGAAACAAGTTTGAATCCTATGACAGTCTTGCCAGCGGTGATAGCTTCGGGTATGTGGCCCAGTTAGCTGGATACGCAAAGGCGTCAGGTAAAAAGGCTGGCGGCTGGTGGGTTGTAAACAAAGCTAATGGGCAGTTTAAATATATACCAGCGACAGGTCTTGACATTGACAAAGAGATATCACATATTAAGAAGACTGTTGAAACAGTAAAGGAGAACAAGTTTGAAAAGCGTTTTCAACCAGTACCAGAGAAGTTTAGAGGCAAGGAGACAGGCAATACTGTGCTTAATACTGGCTGCAAGTTTTGTTCTTATCGCTTTGACTGCTGGCCTTCTCTGGTGGAAAGACCTGCTGTAAAATCACAGGCAAAGAACCCACCTATCGTGGCATATGTGGAACTAAGAAAGGAGTATGTATAAATGGAGATTGAAATAAATGAACTCGCAGAGCAAATCAAAGAGGCAGAGGCACATCTTGTGGAACTTAGGAAGGAGTATCGTGAACGGAAGACTGCAGGTTTACGTGCGGCGATATCAGCGCGTAATGAAGCAGATAAGGTCTTGCGCGAAGAGCTACAGGCTCTAGGATATCGCGGTAGTCCTTTTGTATCGTGGCGTGACGTTGGTTAACGCAAAACAATTTAGAGCCGCACGTAAATACGGTTATCGCAGTGGATTAGAGTTAACTGTATCGGACAAGTTGAAGTCGGACAAGGTTAAGTTTAGATACGAGTCCATTAAAATAGAATGGGAAGACATAGCGTATAGAACTTACACCCCCGACTTCATTCTTTACAATGGTATTATTATAGAGGTTAAAGGTAGATTTACTTCAGCGGATCGGCGTAAACATTTGCTAGTGCGTAAGCAACACCCACATTTAGATATACGTTTTGTATTTGAAAATAGTAATTCCAAAATTAGGAAAGGTTCTAAAACAAGTTATGCTATGTGGTGCATAAAGCACAAGTTTAGGTACTATGACAGAATCATACCTGAGTGTTGGATTAAAGAAAAGGGTAAAGACAAACACCCTAAGTTTATACTACACCCTAGCTCAACAGTAAAAAGGAGAATGTAATGGATAAAGAATACCTTAGAAAACAGATAAACGATGAAGATTACATTATCCGTGTTCGTCCCGGTCAAGATGAAGATGGTGTATGGACAGGTGAAATAGACCTATCAATTATTACTTTGCCGGGTAATTCACTTGATGATGATGCATATCATAGTGTTATGCACCTAGTTAAAATGATGTGTGCTTCTGTTCCAATAATGGAAGAGATAGAAGCAGTGCGTGATTGCATACACGAATACGTAATGTCTATGGATAAAGATGATGTTGAAATTACGCTTGAAGATGAAGTTGAAAAGGTGTATGATGGCAATGTTATTAAGATAGATTTTTCTAGTAGAACTAGGGGGTCAGCATGAGTAGACACGAAGATTATATGAAAGCAATGATACAGCAAGAGGAGTTACGTATGGCACAAGCAAAGAAACAAAGTGATAATGTTGCTGAAATGGCAAAGGCTATGGGCATGGCTGTTGATATGGTCAACAGTCCACCACACTACAATCAGACGGGCATTGAGTGTATTGATGCTATCTCTGCTGCCACTGATAGTAACTTCAAGTATTACTTACAAGGTAACATTATGAAATACCTGTGGCGATTTGACTATAAAGATAAGCCATTAGAGGATTTGCAAAAGGCCAAGTGGTACTTGGACAGGTTGATAGAAGAGGTTATGGCGAGTGATAAGAGTTAAAATGTACATAACCATTGAGGTGGACGATGAAGAGTATCCGGTCCCTGCTGATGGCAGGGTTGGAGAAGAATTAGAGGATAGCCTACACGATTATTTCCATGATATAGATGGGGCTAACATTAAGCATATTAGAACGATTACGGAGTAAGAAATGATAAACAACCAATTACCAACAGACTACCAAAACTTTATAGCTCTCTCACGTTATGCACGTTGGAAAGAAGAAGAGCAACGTAGAGAAACATGGGGCGAAACTGTGCAAAGATACTTTGACTACATGGATAAGCATCTAGCCGACAATCACAACTACAAACTATCTGATGAGTTACGTTCAGAGTTAGAAGAGGCTGTGCTTAACATAAGCGTCATGCCTAGCATGAGAGCGTTGATGACCAGTGGCCCTGCACTAGACAGATGCCATGTAGGTGGATACAACTGTTCCTATGTACCTGTAGATAGCCCACGTGCATTTGATGAAACTATGTATATTCTTATGTGTGGCACGGGCGTAGGCTTTAGTGTAGAGCGTCACAACATTGAAAAGCTACCCATCGTGGCAGAAGATTTCTACAAGACTGACACAGTTATCAAGGTAGGTGATAGCAGACCCGGTTGGGCAAAGTCTCTAAAAGAACTTATTGCCATGCTATATGCTGGACAGATACCAGCATGGGATGTGTCAGAGGTACGCCCTGCAGGTGCTAGGCTCAAAACATTTGGTGGTAGAGCATCAGGTCCACAACCATTGGTTGAGTTGTTTGAGTTTGTTGTACAGAAGTTTAAGGGTGCAGCAGGTCGTAGGCTATATCCAATTGAATGTCACGATATCATGTGTAAGATTGGGGAAGTGGTAGTCGTGGGTGGAGTACGTAGATCAGCACTCATTAGCTTATCTAACTTAAACGATGACCAGATGGCTCATGCTAAATCAGGTAAATGGTATGAGTATGAAGGACAACGTGCGTTGGCTAACAACTCTGTAGCGTACAAAACTAAGCCTGAGATGGGTACATTCATGCGTGAGTGGTTGTCTCTGTACGACAGCAAGTCAGGTGAGCGTGGTATCTTCAACAGGCAATCTGCTATTAAGCAAGCAGCTAAGAATGGTAGGCGAGATACAGAGCATGACTTTGGTTGTAATCCTTGCTCTGAGATTATTTTACGCCCCTATCAGTTCTGTAACCTATCTGAAGTAGTCATCCGTGAGAATGACACTATGGATACGTTAAAAGAAAAGGTGCGTCTTGCCACAATACTTGGCACGTTCCAAGCTACAATGACTAACTTTAAGTATCTACGCAAGGTATGGAAAGATAATACAGAGGAAGAGCGTTTACTTGGTGTGTCTTTGACGGGTATTATGGACAATGTTATGACCTCTACTAACGGTGAAAAGTTGCCTATACTTTTAGGTGTGTTAAAAGACGAAGCAATTCGTACTAATGCAGCCATAGCAAAGCAGCTAGGGATATCACAGTCCACTGCAGTGACTTGTGTTAAGCCTAGTGGCACTGTGTCACAGCTTACTGATGCAGCGTCAGGTATCCACGCTAGACATAACCCATACTATATACGCACTGTGCGTGGCGATAATAAAGACCCTCTGACACAGTTTCTTATATCTCAAGGCATACCTGCTGAACCTGATGTAACGAAACCTGAATCAACAACAGTATTTAGTTTTCCTATGAAAGCACCAACAGGTGCAATAACTAGAACACAAATGAACGCCATTGAACAGCTAGAATTATGGCTTACTTATCAGCGTTATTGGTGTGAACATAAGCCATCTGTATCCATCACTGTCAAAGAACACGAATGGATGGAAGTAGGTTCTTGGGTATATAAATATTTTGATGAAGTATCAGGTGTTTCATTTTTTCCTCACAGTGACCACACGTATGCACAGCCTGTTTATCAAGATATAGATAAAGATGAATATAAAAAGTTCTTGACAAAGATGCCAAAAAATGTAGACTGGTCATTGTTGCAAGAGTTTGAGAAGGAAGACACTACAACAGGTGGACGTGAGTTGGCGTGTACTGCTGGTGTGTGTGAAATTGTAGACATAGAGGCAGCGTGATGAATTGCTGGTATTGTGGAACAGAATTAATCTGGGGTGGGGACCATGACATAGGAGAAGAATTTGAAAACTTCTGTATGGAAACAAACCTATCATGCCCTAATCCAGATTGTAGGGCTGAAGTTATTATGTATTTGCCAAAAGCAGAAAGGAGTTAACATGGAAGCATTATTAGTATTAGGCGCATTAGCATATGGTATTCATCATATGAACAAACAAGATGAACCAGAGGTAGCAGAAGTAACTGTGCAAAAATTAGAAGACATTGACTGGTCTAAAGCAGGTAACTTTAGGACAGCCAGCACAGAAAATAATGTGCAATGGGTAATAATAACGGAAGGATAAAAAATGAGAGATGTAATAATACGAGGAGCAAGAGCGCACTTTATTGGGAATATCAATAAACACTTAGCTAATATTGAAATATATATGAACAACACAATTGGTATCGGTGAACACTCTGATATCATAGAGACTGTAGAACTAGAACTTGAGCAGGTCGCTAACTATCACGATAAGTTAGAGATGCTTGAGAAATATTTTATCAAACCACAACAGAAACAAAATGAAGGAGTTGAGGATGAGGTGGAACAATCTGACTAAATATGATGCGCCTTTGCGTATACAATATCAATCAGGTTACGATGCATTTTATAGGGGTGGGGACTTTGTTCCTGACCCCGATCATAAAGATAGATTTGTATTTATAGAAATGCGTCCTAAGATTAGTCAGAATACTATGCAGTATCGTGAGTGGCAACGAGGCTGGAATACTGCGTACTTTGAGAATCTAAGAAAGGTTAAGAGTCGTGAACAAGCTAGAGCAAGACGCAAATAACTGGATGAGGGAGAGATATATGAGTAACATTACAGCAACGGAGTACCAACGTAAGGCTGCAGAGACTGCCATATTCCCTAAAGAAAAAGCCCTTGAGTATTTAACTCTGGGGCTTACTGGTGAGGCAGGTGAGATTGCCAACAAGGTCAAGAAGTTGATTCGTGACGGTGCAGATAGAGAAGAGCATCACGCTAAACTAAATGCTATTGGTCACGAGATTGGAGATGTTATGTGGTATTGTGCCATGCTTGCTAAAGAAGTGGACATGAACCTTGGTAGAATTATGGAAGACAACTTGGACAAACTGGCAGATAGGAAAGCTAGGAATCGTCTACAGGGTGACGGGGATAACCGATGATATCATTAGGTATTATAACAATAGCATACATGTATATGCTTCATGTACTAGCAAAAGAGCAGGGGATTTAGTCCCCTGTTTTTATTTGTATACAGAGCGTAATACTTTACCAATTGTAGCTAGTTCATAAAGATCTTCTATCTTAGCACCATCTGCTGGTCTACCATTTCTCGCTATAAATTCTGATGCTGCATTTTTACGTATTTCACGTGGTAGTCTACGATATGCTAACATAGCTTCAGTATAAGCAGGTGCATCTGCAGAAATACTTTTACCATCAGATAGTAGTCGTTTTACACTTTTTACTTGTTCTTTTATCAGTGCTTTCACTCTACTGTTGACAAACTCTTGTGCAGTCATTTCTTTTTGTAGAGATTCATTTTCATTATACTCTATAATGGATTGTTTTTCATACGCTTGTGCCGCGTCAACCAAGCCGGGAATAATTTCACGCAGTTGTTCATTTTCAAATCTGCGTATGCTAGGCACCTTAGATGAGCTACCTAATTCAAATTCACTGATACCAAGACGTTTAATATACTCACCTTGCTCACTATCTCTTGTTTTGAGAGACAAACCTAATCCAACCTTAAATGCAGAACCCACTCTGCTTGGCTCTTCTTGGAACAGACTCTGACGTAAAGGTAATTGCTCATCTTCTTTACCCGATGTCAAGAACCCCCTCGCACGTAGTGGCTGTTTTAGATTCTCTGTGAATGTTCTACCAAATGTTAGTGTAGGATCTTGTGCTGTATCTCTAAACTCTTCTCCTCGCATACCAATAGCACGTTGTGTATCAATAATCTGCGCACCCGGCACAGCCCACGTAGATAGGTAATTACCCAAGGCTCTGGCTGTAGCACGAGCGAGTGCTTCATCACGAGTCAAGTCACCACCACCTGCTAAATTGACTACCTCTTCAATAATACTGTTTCCTACACCTGTTCTTACGTTTGTTCCTAAAAATGTTTCAGAGAACTCCTTGCCTTTAAAGAAGTCATCAAACGTGCCATCCATAAGACGCTTTGTTGCCTCTCCTAAATACAGATACTGACGCAGTGGGAACTGTGGTGTGGTATCCATCACTGTGCCATCACCCATACTTAATTCTTTATAATCTGCAGGTGCATCTTCTGTGCTACGTGCTTGATATGCTGCATATACACCTGCCATACCTACAAGGTTACGTGATATGCGCCTTCTATCTGCGGCAGACAGTTTAGTGCCTTTAGGTAACTGGCCCATCAGCTTCTTAGTAAGAGGTATAGAAGCACCGCCCATATAGTTACCCATCAACTCAAGGC
>Ga0208666_1000929_pt1 | contig 13378 bp, 13 predicted proteins | sample 5B_taG_FD_184078 | JGI IMG/M metagenome (GOLD analysis project Ga0208666, IMG submission 184078) | Marine viral communities from the Subarctic Pacific Ocean - 5B_ETSP_OMZ_AT15132_CsCl metaG (SPAdes) (version 2) | ecosystem: Environmental > Aquatic > Marine > Oceanic | place: Pacific Ocean...
TGTAGATTCTTTAGACCATTCAGGTAAAAATCTTCTCATAGCCGCTAACTCATCTCTTGTAATACCATATATACCTCTAAATGCTTCAACGACTGTTGGTGGTATAATAGCTAAAGTTGTTCCTAAACCTATTAATCTTCTTGCACCAATACTACGTAATGCAGGATCTGCTAATTCTTTTAGACCTTGCTCTGTAATATTAAATGTTGTTCTAACAATTTCAGCAGGAAACGATACAAAGTTACCAAGAGGTGATCTACGTAAACCTTTAATAAAATCTGATACGTATGAATAGTTTGGCACTGTGTTTCTAACAATGCTTGCAGCTTGTTTTGCAAGTTGTATGTCAGGTCTTGACCCCTTGTATGCATTTTTTAAATTGTCAAACTCTGCAAGATAATTATATATTTTGTAAAAGTCATCCTCTGCAACATATAAATCTTGTGCTCCTCTAAACACTTTGTTCATTCTTTTACCTAATTTACCAAAAGCTCTTTCAACAAAATCACCACCTTTTGCGATATCTTTTAATAATCCCTGAACGTCTTGAAATGTAGAACTTGAGTTAACTACGCCTTCATCTAATAAAAATCTGTAGAATGCCTGGTCTTCTGGTAGGTTTCTATATGCTATCTGTGGCTGTATTGTATTAAATGATTGTTTAAAACTTCTTAGAATAAATCTTGGGTCTTTAAATAGATTACCTGTGCCTGCACTAAATGCAACAGCACTTGTAAAGTTACGCATGTGTGTGAATGGACTCAATACTGTTTTAGCGACCTGTGCCCCTGCCTTTGGCACTGCTATCAGGTATCTATACAAACTAGATTTCATTAAACCATCTAAAGGCATTTCTTCTGCAAATTTTATAGCTTGCTCAAACTCTGACGATGTAAACTTACCGTTCATAGGATTAGTATATATCTCTTCACCAAGAGGTGATTTAATCTGCATACCGTTTCTTGACATGGTGTATGCAGGTCTATTAGGTAAATTTAACTGTGCCTGTGTTGGATTGTCAAAAACAATCTTACCACTTTGCACTATTGTATTATAAAACTTATCTCTTGCTGTAATAGATGCCATAGATTGCATATTATTTATAATTGTTCTTCTTGCATCTTTTATCTCACCAAATAATTCTCTAAATGCTTTTAAATCTTTTTGACCTGTAATTAGATCTTGTGGATCAAATTTATTTGTAGAGATCATTTTTGAAATATTTATTTCTTGCACTACACCATCGTACAAAGCACTTTTGCTTTCAAATTTAAATACTGGTGACTTTGTTACTGGGTCCATTTTTACATTTTCAAGAACTCTATCTACATCTAGTAACGCCTCTTTTTCTCCATAATTTTTAACTTTATTGTTTTTTGCATAATTCATAAACACCTGTGCAACGGCTTGTCTTTTTTCATCTGCAGGTATATAGTTTGTTGTTTTAAATACTTTATTGTTTTGAAATATCTTATAATCGTTTGATAAGGTTGAATTTAATCTTTGACTAAAAAAATTTAATAATTCTTCTTTGTTTGTTGTAGTTAAATTACCACCTTGTAACAAGTCTGTCTGTAATCTGTTAAAAGCTTTTTTAGAACTGGTAACTGCAGCTATTAACTCATCTTGTTTTGCTGCAGGTATTTTAATATTAGTTAGTGACTTTTTAAAATCTATTAATCTTTTTTTATCAAAGTTTCTAAAAACAACTTCATTATTTACAATGGTGTCTTTACCTGTTCTAATTAAACCATCCATACCCTCTAATATAGCATCTGTATTTTTTACTCTTTCAGCTGCTGTAAACGATTTATCAAATATAGTTTTAAAAGAATCATCTATGTCTCTTACCAAATCTTTTGCAACAATAGCTGCTGCACCTTCTTGTCCTTCGACCCTCATTTGTGCTTCAAATAATTCTTGTGATTTTTTACTTCTAGGTCTAAATGTAGATGCAAACTTATCCAGTATTCTTTCAAACTTAGAATTACTATATGCAAGTTCTTTACCTTTCTTACCAAGAAATTTTGCACCTTGTCCGATACCATAAACAAAAGGTGTTAGTAAAATACCTTCTGCAAAAAACTTTGCTCTATTTTCTAATCTTCTAACAGCATCATCTTCTGTATCTTTTGTGGCGTCTCTATCTAAACCTGTTCCTATACCTGGAGCTATGTCACCAAAAGTTCCAATGTCTTCTATATCATAAACCAAAGCTGCTCCACCAGCACCACCTACACTTGTTGCAGCGTATTTAGAATATCTTGCTGTTCTGTTTAACTCGTTTGCTTTCTGTGCACCTTTTAATAAATTTTTACCTTGTTTACCAGTTGCCGAAACTCTTTTACCTTTTTGTATACCGTTAATTAATTTTACTGATATATTACCAGCTATTTTTGCAGCCCTTGCTGCAGGCACACCAACTTGAACCAATGCTTCTGTTATTCTACCTGCTGCTGTATCTCTTGCTTTATCCTCTAAACCGTTAATAACATCTCCTACAACACTGTCATCAATAAATTTTTCTAATCTTGCGACGGCACTGTCATCATAGTTTACACCCTCACCTTGTGTAGCATCATATATTTCTGCAGCTACTGAAACTAAACCTAAAGGTATTTTAATTAAACCAGAACCTATTCCTGATGCAACGGATACAGCTAAATTAGTTTCTGTTTCTGGCTCTTGGATTGCGAATCTATCGTACTTTTGTACCATAGTTTATCCTATGTATTAATTTCTACTGCAACAAATCCTTGTGGCACGCCCTCACCGCCTTGTGCACTTGAATCTCTTCTAAAATATTTACCAGTAATTGCATCATGATAAGTAAAACCCTCTTTATAATCTTTACTTGGTTTGTTTGGATTCCAATAAGGATCCTCAATATCAAATGAAAGATCATCATTTTTCTTTTGTATGTTATTAAAATCATATTCAAAAGTTGCCATTCTTTTAGCAACTAAACTATTAACTCTTAAAGTTGCAGCTATGTTTTGTGCGTTTGCATCAATTGCTTTTTTACGTTCCTCACCTGGCATAAATTGTACACCATATACTTTTTTCTGCGCTAACATATTTAAGGCTTTATTGTATTCACCAAAGAATTCACTTTCTGGATTGTTAGATAAAACTTCTGCCTCTTTTTGTATTTGAATTCTACTGTCTTCGTCTAAATTTTTAAATAATTGTAATTGTTTGTCTCTCTCAAACTCTCGTTCTTCTTTTGCTTCTGCAAACTTAGCTTGTTGGAACGTATCAAAAGGATCTTTTGCAGCCTCTGCAACTGTAGAGAATATATTACCTGTAGGTCTTTGAGTTGCTATATTTAAACCCAAACTTGTTAAGAATCCTGGTATAGTTCCCAGACCAAGACCTGTTGATTTTTTATCTATATTTGAAGTTATTTTATCAGCAGGTGCATTACCTGGTAATGATCTTCCAGCAACATCTAACATGTTTGGTCTAGTTCCATTAGCATAACTTGGTCTATCAAGTCCTGATGTAATACCGGTTCCTGAAGAACCACCCATTCTAAACATTGGTCTTTGTAAAGTTCTGTTTCTCATTATCTAGATCCTAAATATAGGCCTCCTAGTGTAGTTGCGATACCTAGAGCAGACTGTAATGGTGTAGGTTGAGGTATGAACTCCTGCCTTGTTCCACCTGGATAACCACCCATTAAACCTGTTACTTGTGAAGCATATCTATCTAATTGTTGTTGAGGCATAAACGCTGCTTGTTGTCTTGCCTGTCTCCCTGCATCAAGTTGTGCTTGGTCTAATGATCTGTCAATTGCGCCCAATGCTCCAAGTTGTCCAACATCTGCTCTTTGTAATCCAGGAACTAGAGATGCTAGTCCTGTTTGAAATTGTGCTTGTCCTAATTGTTGTCCTGCTAATCCTGCTTGTGCTTGTCCTAAACCAAATCTATTTTGTATGTCTTGTTGTCTTGCAGCTTGTGCTTGTCCAAAACCTTGCTGCAATAGATTTGCTTGTAATAATGCACGTTCTCTTGCAGCCCCTGTGCCAAACTCTGCGAGTTGCACTCCCGCTCGACCACTGCCGAGCGCACCCAAAGCGGTTTGTTGATCTCTTATACTTTGCTCTCTCATAGCTGTATTACGATCAAATTCTGCTAATGATGCATCAATCACTTGTGATTGATATGGTGACATAAACTGAGATACGTCTTGTTGAAAAGCTTGTGCTCCTAATGGAACACCACCTAATGTTGTTCCTGCTTGTCCTAATATTCCTTGAGCAGCTCCTGCTTGTAATTGAGATGTTTGTACAAATGGTGCAAAAGAACCTATACCAGCTTGTGCTGCTGTTCTAGCATCTTTTTCTAATTGACTTAAACCTGCAACTTCTGGTGCAAGTCCTGCTAAACTCTGTTGTCTGATATCAAATTGTTGTGCTGCTTGTTGTCTTTTTGCAAAGTCTGCTGCTGATTCACCTGTTAATTGTGATATACCACCTGTTCCTGGTGCAACAACAGGTACTTGTGCTTGGGCCGTGATCTGTGTTGCAAGATCTGTACCTAATTTATCTACAAATGGTGCGGGTAATGTTCTAGTTTCTTGTACAGTCATTATATTACGTCCTCTAATCTTTTTGATGTTTGAAACATTTCACGTGCGCCTTCTAAGCCTTGCGATTCTTCGGATACTTCACCTCCGGCTTCGAGGTTTTTCATCATGTTATACATGACTTCTGCGCCTTTGTCTACATCTCCATCACCTGCGTTTCTTACAGCATCAGCTGTAAATACAAATTCATTCTTAGATAGTCTAGCCGGCACATCGTCAGCTTTTTCCATTCTACCTATCGGCACAAAGCCACCTTCAGCTCTTAAATCCATTTCTTGTCCACCCATATCTAATAGTGGCATAGTTCTTTTAGCTACTGGCTCATCTTTCATAGAACCACCTTCAGCTTTGAAAGCACCAAATAATACACCATAAGGATCTGTGTATGCTTTTGGATCTATCTGACCACCAACTGATCCTGTAAATCCTGTTGGTTGTTGTTCTTCTTCTTGTCCGAATAATAATGGTAATGCCGATATTCCTGCTCCAAGTGCAAATTTTCCGCCACCTGTTAATCCACTTGCTAGGGTACCTTTTTTAAATAAAAAATTCATAAGACCTGTTCTTGCAGCAGAACTTGCTAAAAAAGGTGATGCTAATAATGCTAATTTACCAACAGGACTTTTAACTACTTTTTTAACTGCTCTTGTTGCTTTTTTAACTAACTTACCTAAAAAATAATTCTGTCTACCTGCAGCATCCATGATGCCTCCACCTATCATACCGCCGTCTGCCGCCATTATATCTCTAATGTCACCAACTTGTTCGTCGTAATTTTGATCTTCTATAATATCTTGTTGAAAAGGTGTTATGTTGTCTCCAGGTGCAATCATTAAACCTCTGTCTGGAACTAAACTCATATCATTGTCAATAACAATAGGTATTTGATTGTCGTCTTCTTTTGCTAGCTGCATTAACAATGAATTATCTAAATCATCTTGAAAAGTAGGATTAATACCACTGAATCTACGCATGTCATATGTTGGTTGATCAAATCTTTTACCCAAACCAAATCTTTGTCCAAGACCTCTTATTAGATTTCCTAAAAGTCCACCACTTGTAATAAAATTCATAATACCGCCGCCTCTTGTTCTTTTCATGGCTTGTCTTGCAAATAAATTATTAGGGTCTTTTGAAAAAGCTCTAGCTAATGCTAATTCTTGTGGAGATATTCTATTTCTACTATCAAAAAAACCTGGATTAACTCTTTGCCCTGCACCTGCTGCAATAGCCGATGCCCGTAACTCTTGTTCTTGATTAGATCTAACACCAGGACCTGCACCTCTAGGTGCTCCTATATTACTAGCTCTAACTTCTGCTCTGTCTCTTGCATTGCTACTACCTGTTTCAGCAGCGCTCATTGCAGCACCAGATGTAAAACCACCTTGTGCATCAAAAGAGTCATAACTAGGTATGCCTTTTGGTCCTTTGTGCGGTGTACCTGGTTTCTTTTTCTTTAACATCTTAGCTTCATCAGTCGTAATGTATGCTAGTTTAGTTGCTGGTGCATTTTTTCTAGCTTTAAATTCTTTTGGTACAGTTACAGATTCAGAGTTTTTTATGTAATTTAAAACTCCATCTTGCTCTACAGCACCTGCTGTTTTTAACATCTGTCTTGCTTGTTGTGATCTTGTTATGGCCATTGTACTATTCTATTTTGTTTTACTAAATAAATCAAGACTTGGCATCACGACATTTACATCTTGAGCCATGTCTTCTGCCTTATAACCTTTAGCTTCCCAGTCTTTTCTTTCCTTAAAAAGCTCTCCAGTTTCCTTGTGTCTATACGTTGTTTCTACTTTTGCTGGTTTTATTACTTGCATTACGATACTACCTCTCTTGGCTGTATTTCTAATATAGAGGCTATGACGTGCAGCTCATTCGCGTCAGCAGCTTGTACTTTTAATATCTCACTTTCCTCCATAATTAGAGGTTGAGATAAAAGTTCTGTTGTAGCTTTTGATGCTATAGCTTTATCTTTAAACAAATTAAAAATAGCACCACTAGCATTTACTAATGTTATTGTTATAGTAGACCCTGATCCAGCATCCTCAGATACTAACAATGATTTTATAACAGCAGCTTTGAAACTTGGCACTGTATACAGTGTAGTTAAATCTGTTGTCGTTAAGTCTGCTTTTTTATTTATAAAACTATTTGCCATTAATTTAAAAAGAAGTTTTGTGCTTCTACCTCATCTTTTAATTCTTCTTGAAACGTAGTATTTAATTTTTCTACAATCGCATCAAGATCTCTAACTTGTGCTTCTGCTGTACCCAAATCATACTCAGGTGCAGGTCTTGTTAATACTTGTACAATCTTTGCCATTATCTTCTTCCGTCTGGTTGTGTGTCTAATCTAAAAGTTCCTAACTTCCAACTTTGACTTGTTGATGTGTTTTCTACTTTTAATGCAATAGCTCTAGCTCTTGCACGTGTATCTACTTTTTGTGTAGACGTTGTAACATCAAAAGGTCCGAGAGAAGAACCTGAAGCTGTATCATTAGGAAAGTTTCTTAAATTTAATGTTACTCTTGTGTTACCTGTTTGTGATATAAAGTCAGGTATAAATCTTCTTATCTTCATTATAAATTCACCGTCTCCTCTAAAAGTTGCAACACCTGTAGCTTGTCCTGTGCTTTGTGCTCTTGCTTGCGTAATATCAAAATCTCCAGATAATATATTAGCAGTAATTGCTGTTACTGTTCCACCTTTAACTTGATCAGTTCCTGTTTCGTGTTCATAGTATGTTGTTCTACCTTCTGTGTTGCCCACAACATCAAAAGATGTATCTGTGCCTGCATCGTATTCTAATGCATGTGGTAATCCAAAGACAGCAGAGTCACGCCACATTGTTCTAGCTAAAGTTCCAACAGTCCACACTGGTCTTTGTGGTGATGAATCAAAATAATTATATGCAACCATTCTATTTACAACTGATGATGAAGACGTTGGATAAAACCATATTACTTCACCAAACAAATTATTTAATCCTGCTGATACCATTTGGTTACCAGAATCTAAATTTATATCATCGTATACATGATCTTCTACTAAACAAGCTAATGATTCTAGTTTACCAGCGTATCTAAAGAAACCATTTTCTGACATCCAATATGCAGAACCATCAACTTCAACGCAAGCATTCTGTCCAACAAGTCCACAGTTAGTTCCAACTTGTGCAAACGCAAACGTAAATGGTTGACCAACAAAACGTTGTGTAAATAATGCTGTGTCGGTCCAAACATAGATTGCATCTCTACCTCTGATTGCTCCTCTGATCTGTGATCCGTCGGCCAGTCTTTGTGTACCAGCTGTATTAGTCGCTGTAGGTGTATAAGTATTAATATCTTCTTGGTCAGAGAATCTAATAAACATATCATCTTGAGTTGTTGGATCTCCAATAGTTGTTTCTGTTCCAAAAAATACTAAGTGTCTATCCGGTGTAGATACTAACATGTGTCGTGATGCAGTTGGTGCACCAGATATAATAGTTGCTCTTGAGTTTGTTGCATCTGCTGCTGCAGAGTTCCATTCAAATACAGCACTGTCATGAATTAAACAAATGGCTTTGTCACCAAAGTTATCTAGTGACCACATACCTGGTTCGATAACTAAGTCTCCTGATGCAGCTTCACCCCATGCTACATAATCTGATGAGTTTGTAACAGCTGCTCCAGCACTATGTGTTGCAGCACTTGTACCTCTTACTTCTCTTGTAACACCTGTTAATTCTTTTGTTGCACTAATACCTGTATAAGATATTTCCTCACTTCCTATTTGTACAAAACTTGTACCTGCTGTTGGAAACAAAGCATCGTTAACTAGTATGATACCTGTTGTTTGTGAACTATTGATACCTGCAGATAAAGTAGTTGTAGCTGCACCCACGTCTTCACCACCCCAAGATCCAAGAGACCAACCAAAACCTTTTGCTTGCACAGCTGGTCCTACAGGATAATAATGTTGTACACGTATGCCACCTGATGTTGTTGCACCAGATCCAGATTCATTTGACGGCATTGTAATAGTTAGTGTTGTAGAAGTTGGTACACTTGTTACCATAAATTTTTTATTATCAAAATCAGAAGCACTAAAGTTAGAATTAGTTATTGAAGAAAAATTATCTAATAAGATAATGTCTGATTCAGATATATTGTGATCACCAGAAAAAGTTATAGTTACTATTGCTGATCCGTTGGTCGTGCTAAATGCATTAGAAAGAGTGTTTGTAGATTTAATAGGATGTATGTCATAATAAGCACCACCAGAGTATGCATATAAAATTCTGTTTGTACCGATGATTGCATATTTTCTAGCTGAACTATTAACAAAGTGATGTAATCCTCTACCTGCACCTGTAAGATTATCTGATCCTAGTTGTGACCAACCACCTATTTTTTCAGGTGTGCCATATCTAAACCTAACATTGTCACAATCAATCCATTGACCTTCTGCGCCTGTAGGTGTTATTTGTTTATTAATACCAGGTTGAAACCCTATTTTTTGTAGCATATAACCTCATTATATTACATATTCCGTATTGGTGGAATACCTAACATCGGCCTCTTGTCGAACCTATTCTTTTCAGCAAAAGGACCATTTACATGGTTATAATGAAGAAATACCTGCGCACAGACATCACCTTCAAATGGTTCTCTCCAATGTTCTAATTCACAACCACTATATACTAGCATATCTCCTACATCAAGCAAGACTTTCGTGCCTTCTGGAGCATTGGGTTTAATGATAGATTTATACTCATCTATAACGCTGTCAGCCCCTGTACCATCAATAAATATGGGCCATGGGTCTCCACCAAGGTTTAATGTAGTAGATATCTCACAAGAAGGTCTGTCTTTGTGACGTCTCAATATATCGCCTTTTTTGTATATCCTAGCATACGAATATGTAGGTACTAAATTAAGTCCTGTTTCTTTAGCCATAACTGGTAACATCTTAACTAACAATGTCTCCATCACATGATCTGCATAATGAGAGTATGTATTTGGAACTTGTTGATCGGTCCATGTACCAAACATGCCATTGTCATAGGTAATATTGTTTTTATACATCCAATCAACTGCATCTCTTTTTAAGAGAAAATAGTTAAATATAAAATTAGCTAATTCGTAGCTAAGTGCACCTTTGATTACTTGATATTTATTGAAAGCCATGTTGTATAAAATTAAAACTTACTGATATTCTTATATCATTAGATAAATTAGGTTCAACATTATGCCAAAGATAAAAAGGAAACACTATAATTCTACCTTCTTTTGGTTCTAAATGCACCTCTCTCCATAATTCTTTTGGTGGTTTTCCAGGTTTTCTTGTTGGCATATTTAATTGTGCCCCTGCTCTTGGTTCATTGCAAACTAAATTACCTGAATTTTTTAGAGCCTTTACATAATATACACCACTAAATAAACTATTGGGATGTATGTGAGGTTGATTGTATCCACCTGGTGGATTTATATTAGCCCACATATTACCTAATACAGGTTCTCTATCTAGCCATTCTTCTTTCCATATGTCATTCATCATTATAAATAATTCATTCACTAAAGGTTGAAAGACAGGCATCTTATGCATTTCAGTTGTAGAGTGCCAACCATTACGATTTGTTTTTTTAACACCTGGATCTCGTTTAGACCATTCAACTATTTCATTAGTAAATAATTGATTATCTAGTTTTACATCCTTACCATATATATTTGTTGGAAAAAATTGTTCTTTAATCATCTAAATGGTTTACCTCCAAACCAAACAACAAGAGATTGTCTAACACCTTTCTTAACAACATTAACTCTGTGATTTAAAAATGATGCAAAACAAATAGCATGACCTTGTTTTAATTCTGCAAACTTACCTGGTGCCATTAATTCTAAATCACCACCTTTAAACTCTGATGGATCATTTAATAACAATGTCATTGATATTTTTCGCACTGGTGGTTCGTGTTGCATGTTTACATCACAATCCATATGCCAATCATAGAACCCACCTTCTGGATATTCTGTAAACTGTGCATTTTCTGTTATTTGTATATCTCCAAAACCAAAATGATTTTCATTTGCTTTTTGTATGAATTTATAAAGATCACGATACATAGGTTCCATTTCTTTAAATGGTATCCAAGATATTGTAGTTACTCTTTTCTTAGTATCTACACCTCCTTCTGGTTTGTTCATACCGACTTGTGCAGTTTGTGGTGATTGTCTTCTTCCACATTCTATAATCTGTTTACACTGATCAGGTGTAAACAATGGTGTAGTCGTTTGTATAATCCAACTTTTCCATTTAGGCTCACTTATATGCATGTTTTCGTACATTAACTTACTCCTCTGTTTCTAATTGGGTCATACTGAACATCCATATTTGCTGCTAAAGTTCTTCTAAATCCTGATCCATTAAATGGATAAACACAATGTCTCACGTCATATGGAAAAATATAAAAATCTCGTTCTTTAATATTTGGTTGATAGTCTACATTTGCAAAGTGTCCATTAGCGGAACCCAATATTTGTAATCTACCATTTTGTGGTGCACCTGGTGATGAATATTCTACACCAAAACTTTGTGGTAGTTTTAAAATCATTACACTAGATAAACCTGTAAACAATGATCCCTGATGTACATGCACTGGATTGTATTCGTGTTGGAACATTTGATTAACCCATACAGAATTAAAATGTAGATCATATTGTTTTATTTTGTTCCATTCTAAATAGTGTTTAAACTTTGATTCAAACCATTGTAATACGTTTTGTGGTAAATAATTATGTCTAGTCATTTTAAGACTGTCTTCACCATTAAAAAATAAACTATGTTCTTTTTCAATCTTACCAATTAACTGTTTATTAGCAGGTTTTAATTCAGGATACTTTGTTTCATAAATATGATTGATAGTATTGAATACATCAAGAGGTACTTGATATTTTAACACTGACTGACCTAAAAATATAAAACTAAAATCTGATGTGTCCATATTTCTGTCTTATCCTTTCTGGAATTTTTTTTATGTAAGGGTTATATACTTTTCTTACAGGTCCATCAAATAGTTTATGCATATTACTACCAACAATTTTGTCATCATAAGATAAACCATTTACATTAACTTGATCTAGATTAATAAATCGGTGATTAAAATACGGTTCACCCATAAATTCATATATTTTTCTAAACTCTTGTTCTGGTTGAGTGACCATGTCATCATATTTTACGAAATGACAAATATTAGGATAATTAAATGCATTTTTTATTGCTTCTAAATCTTTTGCAACAGCACCATTTTTATTCATAATCATAGCTAATTTTTCATCATCATTTTTTAAATTGTATCGATTAGGAAACGCATCAGGATTTTCTGTATACCATTGCATATAAGAAGCTAATACATCCATTAGATCTCTAAGTAGTACAATACATTTAAACGGACGTTTATAATGTTTTTGCATTAATTCAAAATTACCAGGTGTCATCACTGGACCCCTGTCTATAATTATTCTTTGTGGCCAGTCTTTATAATAAATATCATACACAGAATCCAATACATTATCTAATGATTTATGATCTGGGTAATTTAAAAACACATCTGTGTTCTTTAACAAAAACAAATCTTTCATGATCTCTAATGTAATAGAGTTAGGTGTTGCTGCTATCTCAGGATTTTGATTCATAATACTTGCAAATAAAGTATTACCTGATCTAGGCTGTGCTACCAAAAATAATAATTGTTTATTTTTCTTTTGCTCCGAGGTCACTTGTTAATTGTTCTTTCTTGTTGTAAATCATTTCTCCTGATTTCTTAACTCTTTCTATACTTTTTAATTGACCTAATACATTAAACACTTCTGGTTGACTAGAACCAGATGTTAGTGTCTCTGCTTTGTTTTTCATAATCATATGATAAGAATCTAATTGATGTCTGTTGACATCTTGTGTATCAAATGTACCATCGTCAAACTCTTTCTTTAATGTAGACCAAAGTTTAATTTCTCTCATTCTATCTCTAGCTACTAATTGCATATTAGCTAAACCATATCTAGCTTCATCTAAATCTATTTTATATTTTTCTAATTTATATTCGTCTTGTTCGGTTTCTATTTTTTTCTCTAACCATTTAACTTTAGCCTCTGATCTTCTACAATCAAATGATAGACTCATTAAGTTTTCTAAGAATACGTTTTGTTCTCTAACACACTGCCAATACTTTGCAGCTTTGGTTGGATATTTCATATCTTGAAGAACAGACATTCTCATTTCTGTCTCTGTTCTAAATACTTGTTTCTTGGTCCATGTGTCACGAAGCTCGGCTGTCATAGCCTTAAATTCTTTGACGTCTTCTGGATCTAATAAATTATTTAAACTTGGTGCTTCTTTTTCTATTAATGCATGTATATTTCTTTTTTCTGTCATAATAATCCTTTCGTTAGTTAATATATACTTTATTAACTAGTTGTCAATGTCGAAGCTGTAGTTACTGATGTACCGCCAGTAAATTCTTCTGTTGCTGTGTTATTTGAAGGTCCTGAGAAAACTAAACCTGTTGTGTTATCAGCTGTGTTTGTTGCCGCTGCATGACCGTTTGGTCTTGACACTGCTTGATTAGCAACGTTTGCCCAACTTGTGCCATCGTACTGTTCTGTTGTTACAGTAACTCCAGGAGAAAATGCTGGGTTACCACCTGAAACAGCATAAGCTGAAGTTTGAATTCCTCCGCCTCTTAAAAAATCTCTAGCATAAATTAAACTATTACTCGCTGTCCAAGAAGATCCATCGTATT
>Ga0208666_1000930_pt1 | contig 13374 bp, 5 predicted proteins | sample 5B_taG_FD_184078 | JGI IMG/M metagenome (GOLD analysis project Ga0208666, IMG submission 184078) | Marine viral communities from the Subarctic Pacific Ocean - 5B_ETSP_OMZ_AT15132_CsCl metaG (SPAdes) (version 2) | ecosystem: Environmental > Aquatic > Marine > Oceanic | place: Pacific Ocean...
CCTAGTACGGCTGTAACAGGTACATTAAGTTCGGCAACAATTACTACTGCGGGAGACACAATTCTTGCTAGTTCGGCTATTTTGGATAATACAGAAATTAACGCAGTATCGGGAATAAGCGGTGGTTCAAGTGGTGAAATTGAATTGACACTTTCAGCACATAGCACAACAGTAACTTTTGCTACTGTTACTGCTGATAATTATGAAGATGGAGATACAGATGACGATGGTGGAATGGTATTTACTATTGTAGGCACAACAGGAAATGAAACTGTTGGAATAATTTTCAACGATAGTGATGAAGGAAATAAAGCCACAGGTGCGGATAGAGATATTACAATTACAGTTACAACAGGTAATGACGGTGCTACTGTTGCCGAAGCAGTTAGACTTGCTTTGGCTGATGAAGATTTAACTATCACAAGAGCCGCTAATGTATTGACAGTTACAAATACTATTGGTGGTTTTGGTGCTAATACAACAGAAGATACTAACGGAGGTGTAACTATAAGTAGCAGTACAGCGGGTGGTGCAATTACGGCAGTTACAATTAATACTGCGGGAACGGGTTTTTCTGGAAGCGGAAGTGCCACAATTTCATCATCGGGAACAGATGGCGTAATTGCAATTACTACATCTACTGCGGGTAATCCTAAATTGCTTTCTGATACATGGTTGGGTCTAACTGATTCAGTTTCTATTCCATCTACTTCTATTGATATGAAAAACATACCAATTTCAACAGGTTCAAGAAGCATGGTTTATCAATTTAAGGGAATGGAAACTACAAGTGGGGGAAGTTTTTCTGTAACTGCTAACAATTTTTCATGGCTTTATTACGCACTAGGTAATAAACAAATTACATCTACTGGAACAGAAACTCCTCTCGTAACATCAGTAAGCGACGAATTTACAACAAGTGGTCTATCAGAAACTAACTTTATTTATGATACGAATGCACGGGCTATTGGATTTAATAGAGTGGAAACTAATACAATTTGTCCACCGCTTAATCCTATACTTTCTCAAAATACTGCTAATGTAAAAAAGGTTAATATAAATGATTTTACTCAAAAAATTACCTATGCTTTTACAGAATCAAATAGCGAAGACTTACCAACATTTGCTCTAGAATATACTCTAAAGAAACCAGATAATCAATCAACTGTTGCAACAGATGTTACTGATGTAACTGTAAATAGTGTAGTAAGAAGTATTTCAGAAAACGTATATTCCAAGATTTATCCAGGTTGTATGGTTAGTTCGCTAACTCTAGATGCTTCCGCAAATCAAGAAGTAAAAATGCAAGTTAATTTTGAAACAAAGAAAACCTTTGTTGCACCTACAAACTATGATACTGCTAATGGGGAAACCGATGTTAAAAACTTTGTTAATTTTGGTTCTCCACAAGGGGGCATTGTAAGTGAAGATGAAGAATTGTTAAGACCTTTCTTCTTTTCAGATGGAACAATTTCTATGTTCGGACAAGATTACATTCGCATTGAAACAATGAGTCTTGAAATTAACAACAGCCTAACACCAAAGCGATTTGTTGGTAGGTATGATAAGACTAGCCAATTTCACTTTCCAGGCCAAAGAACATATAATTTAACATTTTCTGGCCTTGTAACTGACTCGGCAGTATTTGATGCCCTTAGAGAAACACAAGCATTTTCGCTAAATGGAACTGATGGAAACCAGATTACCCTTAGATTTACAAAGGATTTGGCTACTGATGAAACATTGGAAATGGTATTCAAGGACTACATGGTAACAACGGCTGAGTTCCCACTTACTAACGACAAAGGCCCAATTACCGTTAATTGGACTATCGTTCCTCTCAAGTTGCACTCTTGCACACACACCACTAATTGGATTATTCAAGGCTAAATATTATAAGCCTCCCTCTCATGGGTATAATTAGGAGGAAACTCTATGGAAAAGAAAACGTTAAAAGATAAGAATTTGCTATTTGCCCCTACTGAATCACAAGTGCATTACATTAAGGTTGCACCAGATTCAGACGAACACCTCAAGGTTTGGATTAAAGAACCCACATTCCTACAATTGGAAAAGGCTCAGGCCAAACTCATCAATCTCAATTCACGGACAAAGGATATTAGCCTTGAAATGGACACCCTTTTCAGATACCTTTGGGAAGCCTTTGTAGAAAAAACTGAGCCTTCTCTATCGGCTATTGAGATTCTCAGACTCAATCCTTATGTTGGAAATCAGATTAAAGAAATCTTACCAGACCCATTTGCCCTTGAGGGGGATGAAGATTTAAAAGTGTCTACCGACGAGCCTTAGTCGGTAATAAAGTAGATAACCCAGTTATCGCCACAAGAATAACTTTATATATCTTGGCAAAGGAACTTAATATTAGTCCCGCTGAGGCGTATTCTTTGCCTTACAGCATGATAAGGGATTTTATGATTCTTTTTTCAATTCAGAAAGAAGAAGAGGCTAAAGAAATGGAGAAGATGAAGAATGGCGGATATAGACCGACTACGAAGTTACCTAAATGACATACAATCGGGTATGCAAAGTATTAATGACCTATCTTTAGAAATAGAAGAACAGTCAGATACTCTTGTTTCAAAGATTAGGGGTTTTTCTGGTATTGGAACTAGGGGAGGTATTATCCGTTCTATTGTTACTAGGGCAAGCACAGGAACAGGGTTATTTAATATTACTCAAAGACTTACTTCGGCCTTATTGGTTATTAGATATATTGACGAATCACAAAAGAAAAGACTAAAGGAAGAATCAGAATTTAATAAATTAATGGAAGGTAGAGATAAAACTTTAAGAAGATTATTTGAAATGCAAAAAAAGCGTATTGGTGTTTTGGATAAAGAAAAGTATTATAACGATACTTCTGTAAAAATGAAACTAAAAACATTAAGTATTGATAAGGCTATTTTAGAAACTAGAGAAAATTTAGAATTTGCTACCCGAAAATTGAGAAGGGCGGGTAGAAAGGCTTTAGGTCAAAAATCTAGAAGATTATTGGCTACACAAGGTATTAGAGGTGTAGACCAATTTGCTTTAGGTGCAACAGGGGCAGGTTTTCTCACTATGTCTGGTAATGAATTAAATGCTATGGGTGAAAGACAGGTAGATTTAATATCTGAAAGGAAAAAAATTAAAAAACAATTTGAGGCTCAAGAAGCAATCTTTGATGAAGCAGGAACAGGAACTGCGAAAAAGGAAAAGGCTAAAATTGAAATGAATATTCTTAGAGACACATTAAGACAATTAGATTCGACAATTGAAGAAGTTCAAAACGATATTAAAAGACAGGCGTTAGAATTTGTTCAAGACATGGATGAAATACAAAAAGAAACGGGGCTAATTACTTATGGTGCGGCTAGTGGTTCGGGTAGTGGTTTTACTGAAGAAGAAAGAGCAGAACAAATAGTAGATGCTATAAATAGTGGTAATGATGAAGTGGTTAGTGGTTTTCAACAACTTTCTTTTATTGAGGGTATTAAATTAAAATTAGAAAGGGCTAGAGATAAGGTTAGAGAAAAAATGGCTAAGTTTGGTAAGTTTTTTAAAGGGGATGATTTAAAAATAATTAAATCCTTTTTTCAAAAAGGGCTAATGGTTTTTGCGGGTGCTATATTAGGTATGACCGCTTTGGTTGCTGTAATATTTGCTCTTTATAGAGCAGGGTTATTTGAATGGTTTGTAGATAGCGCAGAATTTTTTAGCGTAATGTGGAAAATAACGAGTGGGTTATTTGTAGAATTTTTCTTCGCCTCTATGATGTTTTTAAGTGGTATAATTGAATTTTTAGTAGGATTTGGACAATTTTTCTACGGTTTATTTACAGGAGATAGCGATTTAATGTCAAAGAGTGTCGAAAAAATACTTATAGGGTTTGTTAAAATTATAGGTGGGTTTGCAGGAATGTTTTCAACTTTTATATCAGCACTAGTTATGGCAGCAGTTTCAATAGCAATTACAGGTATAGGTGGTATAATAGCGGCTGCAATTTCAGGATTTACGGGAAGTAAAGCAAGAATGGCTATTTCTGGAATAGGTGCAACAGCAGGTATATTTAAAGGCGCAGCGATAGGTTCTGCTTTTGGTCCTGTTGGAACTATTGCAGGTGGTGTTATTGGTGGGGTTGTAGGTGCAGGTCTTGGGTCAGGTTTAGCAGGGGTATTAGGATTTGCTCAAGGTGGAATAACCCCACATAGCGGAACATTTTTGGTTGGAGAAAGAGGGCCAGAATTAGTTTCGTTACCTGGAAATACTAGAGTATTTAACAACACAGATACTTCAAAAATGATGAGTCCTACAATTAATATTAACGTAACTGGTCGAGTTGGTGCATCAGACACAGAACTTAATGATATTGCCCGTAAGATAGGGCAAAAGATAAATATTGAAATGAACAGGTATAACTCAAGCGGACTGAGGGGATAAGATGGTAACAGCAAGTAACGTAATGACAAACTTTGGAACAAGTGGTTTTGGTTTAGACCATACGGTATTTTTGCAATTTGCAGAAGGTAACAATACAGACGATGGCGCACAATCAAATAGAATAATGTTAAAGGCTGAAAATATTGGTATTGACACATCGAGAAATGTTCCTCAAATTCCTATTCCTTTTTCTGGAACTATTACTGGTGAATCTACTTCCCTAAGTATTGACATGGGTATTGCTAGTAAAAGAATCTCGGTTCAAGGTATTATTACAGACCAATATATTAAAAAGAATATTGGCACAACAGTAGTTAGTGTTAATTTAACAGCACATGAAGTTGCTCAATTAATTCATTCGGCAGTAGACTCTTCGGCATTTCAGAAAAGCCAAAATCTTTCCCGCCTATTTATTTTATACCCATCTAGAGTTGGAGATGATTTTGGATATAGGGCGGGCTTAAACGAAAATACACCACAAGATGAATGCCCATTAGTCCCCTTTGATTACAAATCAAGAGCATTAGACGCTTCACCTGCTCAAATAGGCACATTTGCAGGTCCAACTGATGGACAAGACGATTATAGAGGTATTACGGGAGTATTGGAAAGTTTTGGAACTTCAATAACCCCAGGCCAACCTTTTATATCCTTTAACCTTACATTTACACAATCCTTTGTATTTACGGGCTGATTACCATGACATATACAGTATTTTCTAAAGATAGGAAGTCGTTACAGTTTCCTGTAATGTGTGATGGCTATATTACAATTCCTAGACATGTTTCCAATGTCCCCAATCAAGAAATTGGTCTATGGGGGCATTCTGGTGGCTTTTCTTTTGAGGCAATTGTAACTCCATATGATTTAAACGGCAATCCAGATGTATTTTCCGCTACTCAAAAATCTCTTTCTAGAGGAACAAAGGGATTAAATTACGCTAGTGCTACAAGTAGAAGGGGTATGGATTTAACATTATTTCATAACACAAATTTTACAATACATTTAGAAAATAAAGAAAGTGCTAGTAATCCCACTACACCTGCTGAATATGCAATAGGGGTTTCTTTAACAATAGGTTCTACTACAACCGCATTAGAATCATCTACTGTAATTACTGCAACCTCCATTGATGAATCATCTTTATCCCCCACAAGTTATCTTTATTCCTCACATGACGCTTTTGCCAAAGTATCTACAAGAGCAGTAACAGGTAATAACGGTTCTAACACTATAACTTTAGATGGTGCGCCAGAATTTGGTGCAGGATATATTGTATATAAAGATGACGGGACAAATTTGGGTACAGTAACTTCTGTTTCTACTAACACATTAACTACAAGTGGATATTCTACTACGCCTTCTAGTGCTATTTATTATTCTTTACCAAAAGAACCTCTATATGTAAATACACCTCACCACATAGCATTTAATTATACGGCTGATGGGCTAATGCAATTATTTTATAACGGACAATTAGTAGGTTCTACTACTCACGGTGCAGGGGGTAATTTTTCATTCCATGCTTCTGATTGTTATATTGGGCAAAACCCAACGGAGGTTTCATTTTCTGAAAGAAGAAAAACCCAATTTATAGGCGAATTTCACGAATTGTCAATTATGGGTATTAGTAAAAGTCAGTTTAAAAGCACCAATACTTTATATCCACTATTTAAAGAAACTCTTTTGTATATGGATTTTGAGGAGGCAAATTTAGATGACTGATGATTTATTTGTTTTAAATGAGGGAGAAAACATTCCCACAGATTTTACTGCCACTCCAAGTGCAGGAACATTTAATATTAAAACTAGTGTAAATCCTAGAGTAGTTAGTATAAACGTTTCTAATTCTACTGCATTAGGAATTAATTGCTATGAGATACATTCAGACGATACTTCTACTATGGGAAGTGGGACAGTATCTGGTAGTAAGTTAAATAGACTTTTTCCTGAAAGTACCACAGTTGCCGATTATGCTGATAATATAATCGAAAATCCAGGTTTCAGAGTTACACTTAATACTGGTTTAGCGGGTGTAGATTTAGAAGATAATAGAGATTACTTTATAGTTATTTATGCTGATAATGTAAAGAAACATCACGTTGCTAAAATTACAGAACAAACTACATATGACGGTACTAATAGACATTTTGAATTTAGTCCTAGAGTAAAAGAAAATATTGTTGTTGGAACTAAAGTAGCAATTTATCAAGGACCACTAAAAACAGATAATGTAGTTGCAGTTGGCTATGGGTTATTAAATGACACTACTACTAGCGAAGAAAGACATGATAAATATGTAGACATTAGTAGACCTACATTTTATTTCTATGAGGGAAATAAATTAGACCATGACCGTAAATATACATTACTAAAAGTATCTACTAATTTTTCAGGCGAGAAAAAATCTGTTTTTAAAACTGCCCCATTATCATCAGATATGATTATTGATAAGAGTTTCTTTACACATCATGGGGATTTGACGGATAATAATAGAGCCAATGATAACTTATCTACACCTAGAGAAATAAATGCCTATAATTCACAGGGTTCTACCTACACATTCAATAGAGAAACGTGGGCAGGTTCATCTAAAAATATTTATGATTCTGATGGTGGGTTATCTACATATATTACTTTCATAGATTCTCCAGTAAAAAATCAAATCCATTCTTCTCCATATTATATTAATGTAAACAAAACTGTAACAAATAAAGGTAATATGGCTACTGTTAAATTTTTTGATGTTGAAAAAATCTTAGATAAAAAAATTAATACATATGAAAGATTTAAGGTTAAGCAATTTATTACAGAAAAAAAATTAGACCGAATTGCTTCTAGCGCATTACCTGGAACTTGCACTAACACTACATCTAACACATTTACTGTATCGGGTTTAGTTGCAGGGGAAGATTGGAGAAAGGTATTGTTTGACGGAAGTAGTGCATATGAACCTATATTTATTGAAAATTACTATTACGTTATTTCTAATATTGCTGCACCTGCTAATGGAGAACAGGTAGTTACTATTACCCACAAAAGATTACTAACTGCAAATGCGTTTAGTTCTGGTACTTTAGAAACATTTAGTGCGAAAAAAGCATTTAGAAAAACATGGTCGCCAGTATCTCAAACATTTTTAGCCGACCATCAAATTGACACTCAAATAGATTTTGCAAATGCAATAACTAGAAATGGTATTACTGTAACTGCTTCTGAATCAGATGTAAATGGTATCGAATATATTTTAGAAGATTCTAAGGACAGCGTTATTCTAGAAGTAGATAAGGGAGACAAAGATACAGGTTATACCAAAATTACTTCTAGACCTGCTTCAAACTTTTTTAGCAGTAAATATCTAACTGATTCTATTACAGGAAAACTAATTGTAAATAATCCTATTTTTGATGGCTTTGTTGAAACTAAAAAAGCCGATGTTAAACAAGCATTTAAATACGAGATTGTAGGCCGAGATTCAATTAGTAAATTGCTGAACACTTCTTTAGATAAAAATTATGTTCATAGTGAGGAAATGGTCTACACGACATTTAATCCGATAGTGGGTGATGTGAATAATACAAATGAATTTTCTTATGTAACTATAATAATAAGCGGTATTAGCGGTAAAGAATTAACCACTCACCAAGACCCGACAGGAAGACTTACTACGGGTGATGTAATCGGATTAGATTTAAATGACGATAGATATGTAATTTTAGGTGTGGTTGATTCGGTTTCTAGTGGTCCCAATAAAATAACATTAATGAAAGATAGTTACATTACTGATTTAACAAATATAGGAACAAGCACATTAAATAGTAACAGAATATATAGAATAAGAAAATCTATTATACCTCATAAAAATCTTGAAACAACACCTAGAATTAATAATAGAGCGACAAGCATAGCAGGAACTTTGGACAAAGGCATTGTTTTTGGAAGCGGGAAAACTTTTTCTGGTTTCCCTTTAACCTTTGGAGAACCCAAGGCTTTTGCTTTTTCGGGAACTGTAAGTTCTAGCAATATTGTTTTAGACAATTTACATGAGGCACAGAGATTAAATGTAGGCGATTTTATAATTTCTTCGATTTATCCTTTTGGGACTAAAATTAATACAATATCTTATGATACAATAGTTCCTTCAAATTCTCCTACCACAACTGGTTCAGCAACAATTGTATTTTCTACTTCTATTAAAAACGGCTTTGACATAGATGATTTCATAACACCTATTGTTAATAGTGATGGTGAATATCTAGATTTTCCACTAGGTTTTAAAACAGGTTTAAACATCCCTGCCTCTACTCCAGATATGGAAATTATTTCCAGTGAACAAACAGGCGAAGGTAGTGTGTTTTATGAATTGGGTTATATTTCTCCGATTGTTTTAGGTATGGTTGCAAAAAATAACAATGATAAATTTATTAGCGGTAGTAACGAAGATAAAACTCACGCCATTAGGCTAATTAATGGGCAGGGGCTTCCTGATGGTGGATTTTTACATTTGTTAAGTAGTTATACTAATTCCGATTATAGCCCTAAGACTTTCAATAATATTTTTTCAGATGACCCAGGATTTGTTTCTACTGTGAAATCTCAATATGCTCTTAGATATACCCAACCTATTTTTAGATATTCTTCAAAGAACAAAATCAACGCACCCCTTTTACAACCCTATACAAATAAATACGTTAAAATAAATGAAAATAGGGGTGGTACTGGTCCATCAGTATTGTATGATAGAAATGATTATTATGAAAAAACCAATAACTTTAACTTTTATTTATCTTCATATAAAATAAATAGGAAAGAAATAGACTACGATAAAGATAATTCTGATTTTTGGCTAAAAGGTTATCCCAAAGAACAGACAGCCATATATCCCGCACTTGGTTCTAGATTTTTTGATATAAATAGAGTGCCAACTTGGTATTATAATAGCGATAATTTTTATGGTAACAGATTTACCACAGATAATCAATTTGAGGCTTTGAGATTTTATGTTGGGCAAATGGAATTGCATGACCCTAGTGCTTTATCTATGCATTTATTTTCATTAGGTGACGTATATCCAGAAAGTAAATTAAGTTCTAATAATATATTTAAAACGGATAGAGATGTTAATGACTATTCAATTATGTTTAAGAAAAGAAAAAGCGTTAGTTCCGAAACGTCTTCCACAGGATATACTAATTTTAATGACCTACACATGCCCACCAATATACAGGTTTCAAGTAGGTTAGATGACGAGTACCATACAGAACCAATAAGTTCTTCTGACGGTGAACAGGTTAGATTTAACCTAATGAGATTAACAGACGTTACATTTGATATGTTATTCAATGAAGTAGATTATGAAAACTATAAAGTTAATGATATGGGAACTGAAATTTCTAAAGGTTTTACTTCCACTTCGTCGGCTGGAATTAGACCTCAAATTTTATTAAAATCTTTTATTCAAGCAGGACTACACAATGTAGATGTAAAGGTAACTAGCGCACATTCAGACCCCGATAAATTAAACGTAACTACAACACATTGGTATAGTTCAGATTATGAATATTATATATATGCATATTTAAACAATTTATCTTATCCTACCTTTGTTGGACGTATAAATACAGCGACTTCTAATATAATAACTTTTCATAGCGGTCTTCCTAGCGGTGCTAATGTTACAGATGTAGTTCTATATGTTAGGTCAATAGGAATTAATAGTGGCACTTCAGGATATTTTGAAAATAATAAAATGTTACTAACAAAGGAAGGAACAATACCTTATTTACCAGAAACATCAGACGTGAACCCGCATAACTATAATAAGACGGCATTTTTTACTAACACTGATGATTTTACTGACGCATCTACAAATGTTTTTAATAGCGCATTAAGTGTAACTAATAATTCTGCAATTATCAGAACACCCATTTTTGTAAATAGTAGAGCAGGATTTACCAACGGGGTTGTAAGCACTACGGAAAATAGCGACTTAGCGACAGTCACAACAGCACCAAATTTTCACTTTTCTGTAAGTGTAACTACTTCTGGTGACACTATTACTTTGCAAGATTCAAATTCTAAATTAACTGACTTTTTAGATTTATTTCAAAGTAATAAAGTAATGTTCACATCTAGTAGTGCTGATGTCGATGGCTTATTTGGTTCTACATCTGCTACGGCTAGGTGTATTAGAATAGGGTCTGGTAATCAATGGCAAATATCTAGTGGTTCCCATAATACTTCTAATTTTCAAGCGGGTATGAAATTCATTATTACAGGTGTTACTTATACTGTAACAAGAATTATAGATGCGTCAAATTTTGAGGCTAGTCCTGCTCATGGTGGTGGTGGTTCTGCTAGTTCTGTTACTTTACCTTCCTCCGCTAATGGTAGTATTGATTCTACGGAATTATTCGTTGCGATAACAGGTTTTACTCATGATACTACTCAAAATAGAAATTATAGAGTAGCATCATATACAGATACTACTCTTACCTTAAAAGATATGGCAGGAAACGCTGCGGCTCTCGGAACTGCTAGTGCAGTTACCATTGCAATTAAAGGTATTGACGCTTCTAGTTTAGCAGTAGGATATACAAACACGGATTCTGAGGGAGTTGTTATTACTTACGGTAGGGCTTGTGTAGAAACAGTAAATGGTGCTACTGAACCCATTAATAGATTCAATATTATTAATACCATAATTCCTCACAGGGCTTGGTATGATACTGAAACAAAGTTGGACTTTGGAAGTATGGACACGGTGGCTGTTAAGTTTAATAATATAATAGAATTAGGTTCAGAATTTGCACCTCTTAGTGAAGAAGTAAGAGAAACAGTAGGTGCTATTTGTGATGATGAATTTGCAGGAACGACTCTTAGCGAAATATCTTTTAGTCAATCGGGAACACAAAGATGGAATAGAGCGCAACGGATAAATTATACTGCTACTGAGGGTTTGCTAAATATCAATTATAGGAATGGTGCTACTGCTACCAAAGAAAGAATATACGGTGCTGAAATATTGTTTAGACCTTATATTAAATATAATTCTTCTACAATGCATGTTACAGATACATTAGAAGAAAGTGGTGAGGAAACGTTATTTTTTGAAATTTATAATAACGTAGACTATGAACATGCTTCTAATCAAAACACATGGTTAAATTATTGCAACAATTTGACAGGCTATTACTTCTATAACGAAAACGATTCTACTCTACACAAGGTTATTTCGCATGAAATTAATAGAACTAATAGCACAGTGTTTAGACATTTATTAAAATTAGATAATATGAGTAGTGTTACTAACAACGACATATTAAGGCTCATGAGAATTAACCAAGTCTGTATGTACGATTTTACACCAAAAAGAATAGTATTAAATGAACCAAAACCAGAATATACTAAAATTCCAGGTCAAGAAAAAACACACGATATTATATATGACGCTACTAGAATGTCATCAGAAAACGATGGTTCAAATATGTTTTTAGATACAACAAACAATACAAAGGGGATTCTTTCGATGTATGTTTTAATAGACCCTGATGGAACAAATGCCAATACATATTTAGAAACAAGAACAAGTGCTAGAGCAACTTCATATTCTCAAATATCAGATACGGGCAAAAGAGTATATGTTACAGACGGTGTTAATAACTTTTCAACAACTTTAACAAAAAAGGATTCATCATTAGAATTTGAGCAAATTAAAAAGGTTTTAGGAACACCTTCTGTTGGAACTATATTTACCGTAAAGGTAAATCGTTCTCCTAATTTCAAACCAGAAACAGCCACAATAGGGGCTTCTTTTAAAATTGTTGATGAGATAGAAGCGGTAATTAATGACGCATTTGAAATTAATGATATTTCTTATACTCAGGACACAGCAGATGACAAGTATTATGGGGCATTTAATTTTACAGGGCAATCATTATATTCAGCCGCTAACAATCTTTTATCTTACAAGAATAAAGAAATATTAGTGGATGGGGAAGAGATTAAAATTGTAGATAAAGAGGATGAGAAAAAGTATAGAAACATTGTCTTATCTTCTAAAAACTCAGACTTCCAAATTACCTCCATTAGTAATGACGTTTCCCTTTTGGATAACTTTGATGAGGTAGTTGTTATTGGTGACGGGGTTAGAGGTATTGCCAGAAATCCAATTAGCACCGCAGATGCTAACAGAACAATCAAAACAAAAGAGATATATGACTATTCAATTTTAGACCAACGACAGGCCGACCTTAAGGCAATACAATATCTCGACGTATTTAATACAGCCAATACATCAATTGAAATTGAAGTGGCGGATAACGTACCATTCCTAAAACCTGGACATATTATTGAATTAGAATTTGAGGAACAGAATATCCCAAAAGGTGATTACTTAGTCATCGAAACTGAAAAGGAATTTGGCGCACCCACTAAATTTATTCTATCCGAATATTCAAAGGATTTGGCAGGAACATTCTCTTTACTATTGGGTGAGATTAGAAATCTACAAGGATTCACAAGGCAAAAGGTTTATACATCCACAACTATTCCTAGAATCAAGAGGGATAAGGTCAATATTAAATTTGTCAAGTCTACGGCCACTCAAGGCACGGCTTCGCCAGTAACAAGCACAATAGGATTTGGCTATACAATAGGATTTAATTCGGAGGTAGGAGTATGATTACAAGAGAGGGAAGAGTAAAAATTAAAGATTTAGTTATTACCAATTTTAATAAATTTAAAGTGGGTTCTGGTGGAGATTCTACAAACCCCAATGCGGGAGATTTAGATGCTCCTTTGGGAAGTCTCACAAGTGTAACAGGAACATCGGTAGGGCAAACTACAATTGAATATAATTTCACAATTAGAGGAAGTGACTTTTTAGGACAAACAATTAAAGAAGTAGGAATATTTGATTCAGGAGGAACGGAG